>Ga0325404_1005683_pt1 | contig 13133 bp, 5 predicted proteins | sample PopdelMetagenome_18_FD_205664 | JGI IMG/M metagenome (GOLD analysis project Ga0325404, IMG submission 205664) | Populus deltoides microbial communities from Bellville, Georgia, United States - Xylem-Control-R1 | ecosystem: Host-associated > Plants > Phyllosphere > Stem > Wood/Secondary xylem... | reverse complement strand
AAATAATCTCTTTGGATATTATGAAATTATAAAAACCATCAAAAATATCAATTACTTAAACTAAATAGTTAAAAAAATGAGAAAGGGTTTTAATTAAAAATTAAATTTATGTTTGGTTTAAAAGTAAAATGCTCAATTGCAACTAGGTGTGGAAAGTTGAGCTCACTCTCTTAGTTTTGTTATTTTTTCAAAAAAAAATTCAAACAACAAGTCGTTTGTTCAAGTTTTATTTTTAATACTGCAAACGACACATCATCCATCTGACATGGATAATTTCTAGTCCAAGTTTTTCTATTCCAAAAACTTGATAACTTATTTTCACCTAAAAATATTTTAAAAACTTCAATAAATCTATTCTCAACCTTTAAACATCCTCTAATCAATTTAAAAGCTGATAAAAAAAATCAAACCTAATAAAAAGATCACAGATCTCAATCTTTTGTTTTTTTACATGTTTAAAGAAAATAATCACTTCGAACTCTTCATACTGATAAATTAACAGAACACCATACAATGAAGCTAACTTATTGTAATCATACCCATAAAATATTATTTATCATAATAATATTTTTTTATTTACATTTTCTTTTAATTCAACCATTCAATAACTCAAACTTGTTAAAATTTATTTATTTTTTAATTTCATCATTTAATAATATATTATTTTAAGGATTGTACTTTATAGTTTTTTTTTGTTTTGTTGGGTTATATATCAAATCTATAGATTTAGTTTTTTTTTTTATTTCAACCTTCAATATCAAATCTACTAGATTAGTTGGAAGTCAGGCTTCATAAATTTTTAATATTTACTTTTTATGAGATTATCTCGATCTCATGATTCAAGTCATGAACTAAGTCATGAGTTCAGCAGGTTGACATAGGTCATTTTTTTTGGGTTGTTTTTTATTTGAATATATATATATATATATATATATATATATATATATATATATATATATATATTAATCTCACCCTTCAACAACTCTTTTCTTTTTCATTTAGTCTTTTTTTTTAATTTTATCTTTCAATATTAGGTTATTTAGAAATTAAGCTTTATATTGTTTTTCAATTTGCTTTATGTGGAGTTATTTCGGTCTCATTTATTTCTCTTAATTTCAACCTTCAATATTGGATATGCTGGAAATGGAGTTTCATAATTTTTTATTTATTTTTTATGAAGTTACATCAATCTCATGACTTAGATCGCGGGTTTAACTGGTTAATTTAAGTTTTTTTTTGTTCTTTTTTTAATTGATTTTTTTTCGATCTCATCTTTTAGTACTAGGTTGGTTGAAAATCGAGTTTCATAAAAAAACATTTATTTGTTTTCTATGGATTATCTCAATCTCATGACTTAAGTTACAAGTTTGGTTGGTTAACTCGACTTGATCCTGATAATTTTTTTTTTGTCTTTTTTTTAATTTATTCTTTTAACATCGAGTTGATTAGGAATTGATCTTTATGATTTTTTTTTTCTATATAGTTGTCATGGTCTCATGATTTGTGATATAGATTTAACAAGTTAATCCGGGTCGATCCGACATGTCACAATCACAGTCTCAATATTTAAAAAAATATCATTTAATGTGTTGTCATATTAATATTTAAAAAACATGTCATCCAACATGCATTATATTTTGAGTTTATGATTAAATTTTTTCTTATTAGAAAACACATTATCAACACTTGGATAATTTCTTTAACGTTAAAAATCATTATATGACCTACAGGCCAATGAACTAGTAAAACTCTAAAAGGAGTGGGTATTTCACTATAGTAACTCACAGTAAAATATCTACTTTCTATTTATAAACAAAACCTCAAAACTAGTTATTAGAAATAATTATGTAATTTTATAAGGGTTCATTGGTCATTATCAAATTGAGTACTTTAGCTTTCATATTTCAAAATAATTTTCTTTAACTTATATCTAGGGGTATTTTGTATTTTTATTCAGGTTTTATTTTTGTTATTATCATGCCTAGTAGAGAGGTAATTTTGTAATTTTAGAAATTAAATATGTTCAAACTTAATTACAATTTACTCGGTTATGAGGGATGGGTCGTGAGAGCTGACACACTCAAAACTCATATGCATGCTAGGAAAAAGGGATTTGTGTGGAAATCAAAGGTGTTTTATTATTGGTTTTATATATTTTCAGTTGGTTATTTAACTTAGAGAAATAATGTTTTCTTTATGAATAAAAAAAACCCTTTCAAAAGTGTTCATACAATCAAGATTCTTCTTCTAACACAAACTAGTTTTAGGTTTCATTAAATGGATTTTCACACATTTTTTTTACAAGAATAAATATAAATGTTGCCAACAATATATATATATATAATCAATGAATTAATGAAACCTGAAACCGAGCACTAGGGTTTATGGCTTGCTCTCATTTCTCATTAGAGACTTCCCCTCCTTTCCTATTATTCATTATTGTCCTAAAATCTTTCAGCACCTCCTTTTTTTTTTTTTTTTATCTCCAATCATACATCTGTATTTGTTTGACATAGTAGTTTTGCCATTTTTTTTTATGTTTTGAAATCGCTTTAATATGTTGATGTCAGAAATGAATTTTAAAAATTAAAAAAAATATTATTTTAATGTATTTTTAAGCAAAAAAACACTTTGAAAAACAACATTTATCACTGTCTCAAACACCTCCTAGGGCCATTTGGAACTGCATTCCAAACAGTGTTTCCCTAAATTTTGAATTGTTTATTTTTTTTGCTTAAAAATATTTTTTATGATTTTAGATCGTTTTGATGTTCTGATATTAAAAATAATTTTTTAAAAATAAAAAATATATATTATTTTAATATATTTATGAGTAAAAAATACTTCTAAAAAAAATTAGCATCACACTCTTAAATACCCTCTTATTTTTATTCGTTTACCTCAAGTATTGCAATTAAGAATATGTTTAGAAGTATGATAGCAGTTGCAGTTTAAAGTATTTTTTGTTTAGAAATGTATTAAAATAATATTTTATTTTATTTTAAAAAAATTATATTTGATATTAAAATAATTTTAAAATATATAAAAATAATTTTTAATAAATAAAATTTAAATTTTAATAAAATATAATTTAAACAGCGTTTTCAAACAAGACCCAAGATTAGAGTTGCTTATTGGGCCATTCTTGTAAATAGCAGCAGGAATGATATTCGGATCTGAATAAAATCCAAACCCTAATGGCATGGAAGAGTGGTAATAAGAGCATATGATCCCTGAGATGACAGATTGTCTGTTCTAATGATTGTAGTAATGATGAAACGACTTCCCATGAGAGAATAATTGATGGGAATGTCACCGAGATAGCACAATCATGCTCCGTCTTTTGCATAGCATGGAGTGATAAGTTTTGTTTTATTTTACATCGCAAGTTGTTAGTTTTTATGTACCATATTGAATTATTATTTTTTATTTTAAATTATTTTTTTTATAATGTTTAATCCTTTTAATGTACTAATATTAAAAAAATAAAAAATATATTATTTTAATGTATTTCAAATAAAAAACACCTTAAAACACAACAACTATCATAACACCAAACATTACCTTTTTATACATGACATGATAGAAGGTGAGTAAATCATTAGCGGGTCCAATCCATCAATTTTATCTCGTAATATTAACCTATTAAAAAGAAGACTAGAGTCTTTTAAATGATTTATTGTTTGTATTATCAGTAAAACATCTTAATATATTATTTTAATCATTTTAAAATAAATTTAACTATCGGTTCAACTAGTTAGATGAGTGTCAAATAAGTGGTCGTGGGTTTGAGAGTCGAGAGGCACATTTATTTTCTAAATTGTGATAGATGACTTCTTGTCTATCACTTTTTTTTAAAAAAAAAAAGGGCGGACAATATGTTGTCCACTCCTTTGATAAAAAAAAACATGGTTAGGAGCATGGGCTTGGCCTCGGGTCCACACTCCCTTGGCCTGCTACTTGCCCGGGGCCAACGCTTTACTTGCTTTTTTTTTTCTTGATTTTTTTATACTCCAAAAAAACATTAACTGGACTCATTTATTTTTTGGTTTTGACATGATTTCTAAAGACTATTATAAATTTTTATTTTTATTTTAATAGCTTTTTGTTCAATTATTATGTATTTGATAATAATAATAATAATAATAATAAATTATATATGAAAGCTTGATTGAAATTGGTTGCTTATTATTCAAATGTTTAAAAACATTATGTTGACTAAAATAAACAAAGAGATACGTTGATGTTTTTGTAATTTTTCATTTGATATTATGAATTTTATTACATGTTATATTTGACTTTTGTTTAGCTTTTGTCAAGATCTATCTATTTATTGGACCTTTGAATAGTCATGAATAGATATGGTGTGGTAGTTCATTATCTTATGATTACTTGGTCTATTCTTTTGCTTTCAAATAATTTATGTGGTTTTTAGTTGAGTTTTTTTTTTAGGATTTATCATTAACAATTAATGTAGTTGACCAAATATGTTATTGTAATTTGTTTGATAAAATGAAACTTTGTTGGGCTTTAAGGTTTGTAGATGAAGAAAAAATAAATTATGTGGTGGTTTATAGCCTTGCGCTACACCGTTAGCCAAATCATATTTTTTTCAACAAAAAAAAAATACTAGATAATGATATTATTTTTAAAGGATAAAAAAAATATGAGACCTTGATCATTCATTAAAATAGGTTCAATAAACTCGGTTAATTTAATAATATGATTATAAAAAACAAAACAATAACTAATAAAAAACGAACATTTGTTAATATTATGAAAAGACACCTTCTAAATATTTGTAAAAGGTCTCAATAATTTTATTTGATAACAAAGTAAAAATTAGATAACAATAGGATAACCTCATAAAGAAAAAAAAAATCTAAGCTTAATGACCAACAAATCAAACGTTGAAGAATAATCTGGATTTTTTAAAAAAGGACAAAAACCTCGACTTAAGTCAGTAGGTCAAATTTATAGCTTGCTCATGAGACCATAATAATATCATAGAAAAGAAATTAAATAAAACAATGGAGGTCAACTTTCAAACAAACTAAATGATGAAATGCAAAACTGAAAAAAAAACTAAAAAAAAACTCGAGTCAGCTTGAATTAACTCGATTAACCCGTGACCCAGGATATGATATCGGGATATCTTTATAGAAAGAAAAGAAGAAAAAATCATGAAATTCAAGGCTCAATAATATAATGTTAAATGATGAAATTGATTAAAAAAAATTATAAAAAAAGCCTAAAAAGACCAAAATTAAATCCGGATAATTTTCAAAACTTATGACTTTATTCATGAGATCGAAATTACCTCATAGAAGTCACACAAAAAAAAAAAAAACCATGAAGCAAAATTCTCAATCATTTAAATATCGAGGGATGAAATTGAAAAAAAAATTCAATCAATAAAGGGATTAAAAAACAAATCAAATGGCAATCAAAAAAACAATTACCAAATCTAGTATAAAATTAAATAAAATAAAATAATGATGGACAAAATTGAAAAATGAATTAAATCATGAAAATAATTAAAAAAATCGAAAGAATTATGACCAAATTGTATATAAAAAAAATCAAATTCTAAGGATAAAATTGAAAACCGTAATTTGGATCATGAACTTCATTAGATTTAACAACTTTGTTTTCATTTTTTTTAACTATTTTTTAATTAATGTTACGATAACCAAAATAAACACTTCCAAAATTGAGTGCCAACCAAATACCAGAATATTTATTAAGAGATTGCAATAATGTCACCGAAATAAATTTTGAAGACGGATTTAAAATCAATGAAATACTAAATGATGAAATTGAAAAAGAAAAGATAAAAATGATTCAATTGAAATAGGCTCTCAAAAAATCGAGCATGAATCAAATAACATGACATTTGTTTAAGACAACGATAATATCATAGAAAGTAAATTGAAACAAATTACAAAAAATAATTCAAAATTGATGAAATACTGAAGTATAAAATAAAAAAAAACTAGAAAATATACAATAAAAAAAAGTTAAAGGATATAATTTAAAAAAATAAAAATGGGTAGCTCCTTCACTGTTCATATAAACAATAAAGGAGTTGGAGTGAAGTCCTAATTCTTTTAGTAGAGTAAGTAATTGAAATAGAATCTTAAAAAATTGAGCATCAACGAAATATCATGATATTTATTTGAGATAATAATAATATTATAAAAAATAAATCAAAATAAATTATAAAAATAATCTAGAATTAATGAAATCTAGAAGGATGAAATTGAAAACAAAAAACTAAAAAAATTCAATCAAAAGAAAAAAATCAGAGAATAATGTAGAAAAAAAAGGGGAGCTTTGTTCATATGAAAAAGTGAAGAGGCTGGGGTAAAACCCCAATTCTTTTTGATAGACTGTGTAATTTTGTAATTAACTCGCATTTTAGTACTAGTTATTAATTTAGAACAGTTCGTTGATTTTTCAAAAAAATCTAACAGAAATACTCAAATTGAAATATTTATAATTATAGCTATTGAAAAAAGAAGAAGAATAGAAGTTCATAAGTTTCAGATATTCCTCAACTGGGTCTTCTAGTTATCAAATTTATCAAATAGATGCTAACGTATTTCATGCTTCACAATCAAGTACTTTTGTTACGGTTATTGATGGACTAGATTGAGAACCAATTCGTAATTGATGGACTAATTTTGGATAGACAAAAGGCGAGGGCACCTAGTAAATATTCGCAAGGCATATCCAAATATACCCGCAAAGCATCCACAACAAATATCTCCTAATCTATTCCTTGTATTTATGTAAATTTGACAAATATGCCGTTATAAAAACAATTATCAAACAGATCCTTATATTCATCATGTTTCACCCATTCAAAACAATTCCACTGAATATTTTTAGCAATATAGCCTCTCTCGAGGTCCATGAAATCGAATCAAATCGTTCTAGCTCGTCTATTTTGGAGTTTAATTTCATCTAAAATCCAGATCATGTATCATGAATGATTCAAGATTTTTTTTTTAAAAAAATTATAAAACAACATTGTCTTAAAATAAAAAACCAGGTTTTTCTACTAACCTAACTCTTGTCTATCACTTTTCTTTTTCGTTTAAAAAAAAGGTGGACGATATGTCGTCCACTCCTTTGATAAAAAAAAAAAAACATGGTTAGGAGCAAGGGCTTGGCCTCGGGTCCACACTCCCTTGGCCTGCTACTTGCCCGGGGCCAACGCTTTACTTGCTTTTTTTTTTCTTGATTTTTTTATACTCCAAAAAAACATTAACTGGACTCATTTATTTTTTGGTTTTGACATGATTTCTAAAGACTATTATAAATTTTTATTTTTATTTTAATAGCTTTTTGTTCAATTATTATGTATTTGATAATAATAATAATAATAATAATAAATTATATATGAAAGCTTGATTGAAATTGGTTGCTTATTATTCAAATGTTTAAAAACATTATGTTGACTAAAATAAACAAAGAGATACGTTGATGTTTTTGTAATTTTTCATTTGATATTATGAATTTTATTACATGTTATATTTGACTTTTGTTTAGCTTTTGTCAAGATCTATCTATTTATTGGACCTTTGAATAGTCATGAATAGATATGGTGTGGTAGTTCATTATCTTATGATTACTTGGTCTATTCTTTTGCTTTCAAATAATTTATGTGGTTTTTAGTTGAGTTTTTTTTTTAGGATTTATCATTAACAATTAATGTAGTTGACCAAATATGTTATTGTAATTTGTTTGATAAAATGAAACTTTGTTGGGCTTTAAGGTTTGTAGATGAAGAAAAAATAAATTATGTGGTGGTTTATAGCCTTGCGCTACACCGTTAGCCAAATCATATTTTTTTCAACAAAAAAAAAATACTAGATAATGATATTATTTTTAAAGGATAAAAAAAATATGAGACCTTGATCATTCATTAAAATAGGTTCAATAAACTCGGTTAATTTAATAATATGATTATAAAAAACAAAACAATAACTAATAAAAAACGAACATTTGTTAATATTATGAAAAGACACCTTCTAAATATTTGTAAAAGGTCTCAATAATTTTATTTGATAACAAAGTAAAAATTAAATAACAATAGGATAACCTCATAAAGAGAAAAAAAAAATCTAAGCTTAATGACCAACAAATCAAACGTTGAAGAATAATTTGGATTTTTTAAAAAAGGACAAAAACCTCGACTTAAGTTAGTAGGTCAAATTTATAGCCTACTCATGAGACCATAATAATATCATAGAAAAGAAATTAAATAAAACAATGGAGGTCAACTTTCAAGCAAACTAAATGATGAAATGCAAAACTGAAAAAAAAAATAAAAAAAAAACTCGAGTCAGCTTGAATTAACTCGATTAACCTGTGACCCACGATATGATATCGGGATATCTTTATAGAAAGAAAAGAAGAAAAAATCATGAAATTCAAGGCTCAATAATATAATGTCAAATGATGAAATTGATTAAAGAAATTATAAAAAAGAGCCTAAAAAGACCAAAATTAAATCCGGATAATTTTCAAAACTTATGACTCTATTCATGAGATCGAAATTACCTCATAGAAGTCACACAAAAAAAAACCATGAAGCAAAATTCTCAATCATTTAAATATCGAGGGATGAAATTGAAAAAAAAAATTCAATCAATAAGGGATTAAAAAACAAATCAAATGGCAATCAAAAAAACAATTACCAAATCTAGTATAAAATTAAATTAAATAAAATAATGATGGAAAAAATTGAAAAATGAATTAAATCATGAAAATAATTTAAAAAATTGAAAGAATTATGACCAAATTGTATATATAAAAATCAAATTCTAAGGATAAAATTGAAAATCAAAATCAAAATCAAATAAAAAAATATTAAAAGTAAAATAAATAGCAATTAAAAGAATTAACATCCAAATTAATAAAAAAAAAAACTGAGAAAACATATTTAATTTTTAGAATGGTAAATGCGAAACCTGAGGCAAGGAGAAAAAAAAAGAAAGGAGAAGAAAAATAGTCTACCGGAGCCACACCATCAACCTTTCACCAACACGTGTCCCGCCATCTAGAAAAGCTTGATACATTGCTTCCAAAGCCACTGTGGAAGCCTACATTTAGTTGTCAATTGATAAAGTATATGCCGCCCAAAGGCACACGCAATACACGTGCCAACCACTTTTGGTTTTAAAATAATATTTTATATTTATTAAAATACCAAATTATCTCTTAGTCAACTTAATTATAACTAAAAAAACTAGAATAAAAATATGAAAAAGCTCCTAAATGCTAGTTTAAAAATATTTACTGGGATAATTTAGTAATTTTTCTATGCTTTAAAAATTAAAACTTAAAAAGAAAATCCAGATGTCAGTTTAAATCTTTTTTGTTTTTAAGGATAATTTAATCATTGAATTAAGTTTAAAAAATGTTAAAAGACTTGTTTGTCTCCAATCATTCTGATAATAATTAATGACTAATAAACCTTGTTAAAATATCATATTAACCCCAATAGTAATTTCAATAATTTTTTTATTGAAATGGTAAAATAATTATTATATTATTCCAATTCATAATAAGATGAGTTGTCTACAATGAAAATGAAAATAACAATTTTTAGGTTTTTGTGTTTTTGTGAATATTTAGTCATAACAAAAGAATTATTAAAAAACCTACAAATAAAAAGATAATCTGTCAAATTTTATGGATTACTTAAATTTCAATAACCTATGTTATTTAATAGACCAAAGTAAATACGTACATACACTTTAATTTTAAAAACTCAATTAGTATAGACATCTACTAGTTCGATACCCTTCATTGTGGGTAGGATTAATATAATTTTAAATATAAAAAAGATATTTAGATCATAAAAAATTATTTATTATTATTTTTTAATTGATTTAGTGGGTCAATCTTAAAACCTCTCGACTCAATTCTTGACATAACCTAATCAACTTAACCCACGACCCATATCATGAATGGTGTCTATTTTTATTTTAACATTAAGACAGCGACATATTGGATTGCTCTGAATTTCGTGACTTAACCCACTAAAACCACTACCTGGATCATGGATTCCACCGAGTTTAACATATATATATTTTTTTAACTATTTATTACTCAATGATATGATAACACAAATAAAAAAGGATCATAAAACTGAGCATAAATCAAATACCAGGATATTTGTTTGAGATTGCGATAATATCATAGGAAGTAAACCAAAATAAATTAGAAGGAAAATTTTTTAATCAACTAAATATTGAAAAATGAAATTAAAAAGAAAGAAAAAAGTCAAAAATGATTTAATCAAAAGAAAAAAATTGGAAGATGATTTTTTTTAAAAAAAAGAAAAAAGGGACAAAAGGGGTTTGACCGAGTGGGTTAACTTTGAAATCTATCGACTAGATTCCTTGGTTTAAAATTAACCCGCCTATAAGTTGCCCCGACCTGACCCCGTGGACTTGGCGGGTTCAAAGCAATCTGGATAACAGGTAAAACGATGTGATTTAACTTTGAAAATATTTTAAGATGATATTTTTTTTAATATTGAAATAGTAACATATTGGATTGATTCGGGTTTTATGGCTTAACTCACCAAACCCTCCAAACCGTAATTTGGATCATGAACTTCATTAGATTTAACAACTTTGTTTTTATTTTTTTTAACTATTTTTTAATTAATGTTACGATAACCAAAATAAACACTTCCAAAATTGAGCGCCAACCAAATACTAGAATATTTATTTGAGACTGCGATAATGTCACCGAAATAAATTTTGAAGACGGATTCAAAATCAATGAAATACTAAATGATGAAATTGAAAAAGAAAAGATAAAAATGATTCAATTGAAATAGGCTCTCAAAAAATCGAGCATGAATCAAATAACATGACATTTGTTTAAGACAACGATAATATCATAGAAAGTAAATTGAAACAAATTACAAAAAATAATTCAAAATTGATGAAATACTGAAGTATAAAATAAAAAAAAACTAGAAAATATACAATAAAAAAAAGTTAAAGGATATAATTTAAAAAAATAAAAATGGGTAGCTCCTTCACTGTTCATATAAACAATAAAGGAGTTGGAGTGAAGTCCTAATTCTTTTAGTAGAGTAAGTAATTGAAATAGAATCTTAAAAAATTGAGCATCAACGAAATATCATGATATTTATTTGAGATAATAATAATATTATAAAAAATAAATCAAAATAAATTATAAAAATAATCTAGAATTAATGAAATCTAGAAGGATGAAATTGAAAACAAAAAACTAAAAAAATTCAATCAAAAGAAAAAAATCAGAGAATAATGTAGAAAAAAAAGGGGAGCTTTGTTCATATGAAAAAGTGAAGAGGCTGGGGTAAAACCCCAATTCTTTTTGATAGACTGTGTAATTTTGTAATTAACTCGCATTTTAGTACTAGTTATTAATTTAGAACAGTTCGTTGATTTTTCAAAAAAATCTAACAGAAATACTCAAATTGAAATATTTATAATTATAGCTATTGAAAAAAGAAGAAGAATAGAAGTTCATAAGTTTCAGATATTCCTCAACTGGGTCTTCTAGTTATCAAATTTATCAAATAGATGCTAACGTATTTCATGCTTCACAATCAAGTACTTTTGTTACGGTTATTGATGGACTAGATTGAGAACCAATTCGTAATTGATGGACTAATTTTGGATAGACAAAAGGCGAGGGCACCTAGTAAATATTCGCAAGGCATATCCAAATATACCCGCAAAGCATCCACAACAAATATCTCCTAATCTATTCCTTGTATTTATGTAAATATGACAAATATGCCGTTATAAAAACAATTATCAAACAGATCCTTATATTCATCATGTTTCACCCATTCAAAACAATTCCACTGAATATTTTTAGCAATATAGCCTCTCTCGAGGTCCATGAAATCAAAATCGAATCAAATCGTTCTAGCTCGTCTATTTTGGAGTTTAATTTCATCCAAAATCCAGGTCATGTATCCTGATTGATTCAAGATTTTTTTTTAAAAAAATTATAAAACAACATTGTCTTAAAATAAAAAAACCAGGTTTTTCTACTAACCTAACCCGTAATGCATTCTGATTTTTCTAGTCGCTTAGTTGACCCATCAAACCAGACCAGGTAAGAACTACCTAAAGTTAGGCTATTCCTCAACTATCCTGGGAAACATGTCTTCCCCTTGCAAGTAAATTCATCACAATTTAGTCCCCAATCAGAGGATTGAATTGAAATAATGCAATGAATATAGGCTAAATCTGACGAAATGTTTACCGTAGAGGATTATTTCTCACCAACCCATCCCATCCACGGGCTACGCTCGTGAAAATCATCTCTCTCCACGCTCCGAACCGCTAAAAACTGCTCTCTATTTTTTCTTTTTCCTTCAGCAAATAATTTATTTATTTCTTTATTTTCTCTCAACCGCCTATAACCCCCCCTCCCCCACTATCCATCCCTTACCAGTCTCGATCTCATCGCCTTACCTTTCGATTCGATATCCTGTAATAACAAGAAGAAGAACAAACCCTAACTTTACCTTTTCTTTTTCTTTCAAGGTACGTATGTGCGTGCATTTTCTTCTTTATATTTTTTTTTGCAAATTTTATGGATTTTGGATTTACTTACAAGGCTGGTTTTTTCTCAGTTGACTTCTTTCATTTCTGTGATGGGTTCTGTTCATTTTCCATGTCGAATTCAGGGTTTGACTTTTGTTTTGGGTTATTTGTGATTCTAAGTTGTTTAACTCTGCTGGACTTGGATAATCTTGTGTTTCTTATTGTTTACCTTTGTGTTTATGGAGGAATTTAACTTATTTTTTCTTGCTTGTACATGACCTTATAGATGGAAAGTGATTCTGAAGGGGGGGGTGTTTGTGGCTAAATTTCTTCTCTTTTTGGGTGGGGGTGGAACATGGAGGGAGGGTTTTCATTGCAATGTTGAGATTTGAAAGATCTTGTGATTAGCAAGAATGGATGTTATTTTCTTATTTAAAGATTTTAATTGCATAGTGATTGTAAGGATAGAAGCCTTGGATATTTATGGATTGAATGGAATATGAGACCACATCTCAACTGGGCTGCTTTTCAAGCGTTTTGGTGTTAACCTATTTT
>Ga0325404_1005682_pt1 | contig 13133 bp, 11 predicted proteins | sample PopdelMetagenome_18_FD_205664 | JGI IMG/M metagenome (GOLD analysis project Ga0325404, IMG submission 205664) | Populus deltoides microbial communities from Bellville, Georgia, United States - Xylem-Control-R1 | ecosystem: Host-associated > Plants > Phyllosphere > Stem > Wood/Secondary xylem... | reverse complement strand
TACCTTGGATTCTTCTAACGTCTACCCTTAGAAATAAATTTTAAGAGTTACATTTCACCTTTAATTATTTTCAGCTAAAAATACTTGAAGTTTAATAACTCTTTGCATAAAAAAATATGGGGAAAATCTTAAAACGCTCCCTTAAGAATATTTTTAAAGGCACTTTTCTTTTAATAAAATAAATAATTTTTTATTTAAAAAATCATCGACTTGTTTTATATTCTTTTTAAAGTGAAATGCAACTCTTAAAATTTATTTCTAATATTCTAAAAAAATTAAAAAAAAAACATAAAAGACGAATATATTTTCATTCTAGAGGACACATATCCCTTCCAATATTCTTACCAAATACAAAAAATTTAAAATATGAAAAGACAAAACAGGCTATAATACACTTAAGGATAAGATTAATGAGAATTTACCCAATGCAATCTTATCCAAGGTTTGCGAGGGTAGTTTGGTCAGAAGAAGCACATCGACTATTAAAAAAAAAAACAAATTATTTTCCTGCACTCGAATCCCAAAGGCGCGTTTCTGGGAGACTTTCCTGGGGCGTGCCCCAACACCTAAAGAAAGGTGGGCGTAGTGCAAAACGGCAACTCACGCAGTTGCTATGTATTTTAAACTTAAAATACCCAAATAAAAACAAAAGAGAAAAACTCCGTCTTTACTCTTTAGCTCTCCCTCCAACCCTCACACACGCAGTACAATATCAAATAGTGTTTAGACATTTCTCTGTACTGTGTTTCTCCTTGAAGCAGATCGTATCTGCCTCCCTGCTGCTCTTTTTCCTTGCATTATGTAGATTCCCTTCTCTCTCTCTCTCAATATCATTACAACCTCATTTTTCTCTTTTCACGCAAAAAAAAAAAAAAAAAAACTCTCCGATGGTTTCCTTTTCCCTGCCAAAGAAACAAACAGGTATTAAACATTTTGAACAAGTCAAAAAATGTTAGGAAAACTTGTTGGCTTTCTAAAAAGAATGTGTCTTTTTTGCATTTCTGATCTGGGATTTTGAGTTTTTCTTTCTTTTCAACCAAACAGATTGTAAATGTGCTGTGTGTATCTGTTTTTAATGTAGTTGGATTAATATATGACTAGAAAGTTTGTGTAATAAAAAAAAAGATAGTGAATAGCTTAAAGATGCTGTCTTTTTTGAGTAAGTCTTTGGTGGTAATACAATACAGATTAGTCTGAGTTCATTTTTTACGTTTACAAGCATGGCTCAAGTTTTTTTTTTTTTGTTCTTTTTCTTATTAATGATTCTCGTTACCAAAATCCCATCTCAATTATCTGATTTAAGACCAGAATTTAATGTGTGCTTATTAGCGTTTCTTACTTCTCTTTTTCTTCGAATTCTACCTTTGTATGTTCCTTTTTTGAACTTCTTTTATAAAGTCAGAATGGTGGATTTTTCTTCTTCTTCTTCTTTTTTGTTTTTTTTTTCTCGGCTTTTCTTTTTTAGTGAATGATTCTGTGTTAATGAAGGTTAATTAAGGACAAAACTGTGTTACAATGTACACTTTTCTGTCTGAATGCAAATTTGTTGTTTACTTTGTCCATTTTGACAGTTCAATACTAATCTGCAGATTGACTTTTATTGCCATTTAAATAGAATTTTAAATTTGACCATATTGATGATTTTCTAGTATATGAATTTTATGGCCATATTTATGTCATTTTCAAGAATCTGTTATCTACCGATGTATCTATTGAAATTGTGTGTATATTGCTTTGTTTGACTTCTAGTTATAAGATGCAAAGTGGCTTGGCTTTGACATTGACCAAGATTTTCTATTGTTGCAGTTGTATCAATGGATTGGAGGATTCAATAGCGAATAGTGAAAGAGAACACAAAAATGAAGGGGGAATCGTCAGGATTGATTATCGGGATTTCGATAGGGGTGGTGATTGGAGTGCTTTTGGCCATCCTTGCTCTGTTTTGTTTTAGGTACCATAGAAAGCGATCGCAGATTGGGAATAGCAGTTCAAGGAGGGCAGCGACTATCCCTATCCGGGCTAATGGTGCAGATACATGTACTATTATGTCTGACTCGACCATTGGTCCGGATTCACCTTTGAAAGCAGGAAGAAATGGTGTGTCCTTGTGGCTTGAAGGATTTAAGAGGAGTAGCGTGGGTTCAGTTTCTGGGATACCTGTGTATTCTTACAAGTATGTTTTTCACTAATCTATTTCAGTAATGACTTTATCTGTTGATTTTGAATGAAATTGCTTTTTGCTTTTCATAGGATAGAGTGATGACGCTGATTGCAACTAACTGGCGTGCTTGTAATTATTTTGATTTTAGAGTTTATTATCTGTATCTTGACTTCAGCACATGTAGAAGGTCATTTGATGCATGGAACAATTGATGATGGTGCATGGATAATTGTGCTTTCAAATTTAGAATCTTCAAAATGACCTGCTTTGAAGTTGAATTATCACTGCAAATAGCTGATTTTTGGTGTCTAAGCTAGATGGAAAAACTGCTAGAGCTTTTTAATTTCAGAATGGGTTTAACACCAGATGATTAATCTCTCTTAGTTTATAATTCTTCTCTTTCATTGGTTTCGTGTTTAAAATTTTGTTCCTGGTGTTATTTCTGAAGGGATCTACAAAAGGCAACCTATAATTTTACAACTCTAATTGGACAAGGAGCATTTGGTCCTGTTTATAAAGCTCAAATGACAACTGGTGAGACTGTTGCTGTTAAAGTTCTTGCAACTGATTCAAAGCAAGGGGAGAAGGAATTTCAGACGGAGGTATTGTTGGTTAACAATTTCACATTCATACTTGTATTGGTTGTTTACTATAACTACAAGTTGCAAGTGGCATGTGTCTTATACATTGATGCATATGTTTATATTAATCCTCATTTAAGATATGAAAACTGGCACAAACATGTCTTGAACAGAACTGGATCTGGCTTCTGAATCAGTGTCTTTAACTAGTTGTTTAAGGTCTGACTAAATTTATTTTCCCATTTGTTTTACTTCTAATGGTATGCCAGTCAACAGATGAGGAAGTTATCAATAAAGTTTTGTAACAAGCGGAAAGAGAAGTTAATAAGATGAGCATTAAGGAAAGAGCTGCATGCATAAATGGTGAAAAATAAGTTACTCTGCTTTGCACATGAATTGTGGACAGAAGTTTTGGAGTTTGATGAATTCAAGACAGTGAGCCAATTATATGAATTATGTTCAGTTTAGGAAAAAAGATGTACCTGGATCATAATTAAGAAATTCTTTGCTCTGCTGAACAATTATTCCTGTTTTGTCCTTGGTGCGCAAATGTGCAATGTGTTGCTGTTTCATGCAATTAATTCTCGTGTTGTAACTGTTGTTTTTGCATTCCATATTGTTCATTGCTTTTAACATTTCAAATTTGTTTTAAATATATTCAGGTTATGCTATTGGGAAGGCTGCATCACAGAAACCTTGTGAATTTGGTTGGATATTGTGCAGAAAAGGGCCAGCATATGCTTATATATGTCTATATGAGTAAAGGCAGTTTGGCTTCTCATTTATACCGTAAGTTGGCTTCCCTTTTGTGTATGGAAGAATACACACGTACACACTTTCTGGTAACTGTAGTTTGATAGGCAGCTTGTGTGTCAGATTGCAAGTAAATAGTTTCTCTTTGACTGGCCCTCGATTTTCACAGGAATCAGAGTTTGCCTCATTGTAAACCTCTTGCGTGAAAAAAGCTAGAAATTGAAAATTGTCTCTCTGGGAAAGTTTTAGCTTGTGGCTTTTTTGTAGCTGTCTGTTAATAATGAGCAAGAACACCATTGATAGATTTTATAATGGGGATTGTGAAAAATAACATGGATTTCTTCTTCATGCAGGAGAAGACATCAAACATTTGAGCTGGGATTTGAGGGTACATATTGCTTTAGATGTATCAAGGGGCTTGGAGTATCTTCATGATGGGGTAAACTTCCTTTTTTATGTGAACTAATGTGAGTGCACATGTGCATGCATGTCCTCCATAGTAATCAAACTCCTTTATTATTTTATCCTTAAGAAATTTACTATTTTTTATTTATTATGCTGCAGGCAGTTCCACCTGTAATTCACCGGGACATTAAATCTTCCAACATTCTGTTGGATCACTGCATGAGAGCCAGGGTATGTCTATTGTGTATTATAAGAACTTTGACTCATGAGAAGTTACAGTAAATTTTCATTTGATGTCTTCCTTTCATTTACGAAAAAATTAGCTTTTCTTCTTTCAACAAGTGTTAGTTTCTCATGTTAATTTCATACTCCTGTTCATGCTGGTTCAATTAGGTAGCTGATTTTGGGCTTTCAAGGGAAGAGATGGTTGACAGACATGCAGCTAATATAAGAGGAACTTTTGGGTATCTCGATCCTGAATATGTATCTACAGGAACCTTCACAAAAAAAAGTGATGTCTACAGCTATGGAGTGTTGCTTTTTGAACTTATAGCTGGCAGAAATCCTCAACAAGGTCTTATGGAATATGTTGAACTTGTAAGTCTCTACAACTCTTTCTCAACAGGATGGTTAACTTCAAATGGAACGAACAAATTGTTTGTGAAAGTTCAAATGGTTTTTCCATATAATATATCTAGTTTGACATTCATCCCTGGATATTGCTGATGTATGCACAAACTATGCCCTTGTGACAGAGACTAAGAATACTTCAATAAAGGCAATGATTGAAATGGATGTTCCACATCATGAACCGTTTTCAATTATCCTCGTATAACCCCCATCAGTGCATTTCAGAACAACTGAAAAGTGTCAACGAATTAAAATGGATGTTCTAAGCTATTATAAAAATCGGGTCTGCATTGTTGTAGTATGTTCTTGCTTGAAAAGAGAGATTATATTATAGCTTCTGTTGGTCTAGTGGATATCTGTACGAGTCATTTTTTTTATTCTTAGTTTGAAAATGTTTTTTCTAATATGATGAACAGGCAGCAATGAATACCGAGGGAAAAGTTGGGTGGGAGGAAATAGTCGATTCACGTCTGGATGGGAAATATGATGTTCAAGAGCTTAACGAAGTGGCAGCTCTAGCATACAAATGCGTCAACCGTGCCCCAAGAAAACGGCCTTCAATGCGAGACATTGTGCAAGTTCTTTCCAGGATCCTCAAATTGAGGCACAATAAGAAGCATCACAAGAAATCCCTTTCTGCTGCCACAGCAGACGAAGTTTCCTTCGATATGGATCAACAAGAAATCAGAACTCCCGTCTCTGATCGCCACCGGAGAGAGGAGTCAGTTGACAGTGCTGACACTTGTGAAGTATAGATGACTGTTTAAAAAATCAGTTCATTTGGGACAGTCCTTGGTTTTGGTTCGTGGTTTATACATGCAGTTCAGAAGGAGGCAGGCAAGCAGATTTGTTGCAGTTCTGTTTTGGTTTTTTTTCTTTCTTGCCTGAGTGGGTTCGTAGTGCAGAGGATCAGTTCAGTTTGTTTATAGTTTTTTTTTTGTACTTGTTTGTAACATAACTAGGTCCTTTTCTTTCTCTTTCACTTGGGTAAAATGACATATCCCTGATTTTGTACATGAATGCTTTGAATCATGAAGGAAAATTACACATTTTAAACCTTTTTTCTGCAACTGTATTTTCACTATCTCCCTTCAATTTGTCAATGCCATGTTATGAAATGCACTTAGAACATACTCATCAATTGTAAATTATCCTTAAACAATATACAAAAACACAGAATCCATACAAATATTTAATAGGGAAAAATAAGTCTTAGAATGGGAAAAATAAATCTTAAAAGGTGATATTTTTTAAAACAAAGTTATTAAACCTAACCCAAGTTAGATGGGTTAACTTGAGTTAACATAATCAATCCAAAATGGTATTGTTTCAAAAAAAAATTAAAAAATTCAAAATAACATTGTTATGAAAAAATCTAACTAGGTTTTACTAGATCAATTGAATCATGAATTAACCCGTCAAATTAAACAAAATCAACTACCATATAACTTTTTTTCAAATCCATCTCGAACTAGTGGATTGGTTTTAGTAACAATACTAGATAGATAGTTCGTGTTACGTTGCGAGCCGAGTTAAATTTTTTCTAATGTAAAAACAAAAAAAAAAGCCCAAGCAAAGACAATTTGAATAAATCCAAATTAACTTTACTAACACGGACCTAAGATATGAAATTGAAATAACCATAAAAAAAGAAAAGTAAAAAGAAATTGCAAAGCTCAAGGTTTAATAATCAAATACCAAAAAAAAAACAATTTTAAAAAAATATAACGTTGAAGAAGAAAACTCGAGTCAATCCGCTACATGACTAACCCATGACTCGTGATATGAAATTGAGATAAAAAAATAGAATTTCAAAAGGACCTAATAAAAAAACCGAAGTTCAATAAAAAAAAATATAAATAATTGAGCTAATTTGGGTTAAATTTATTTACTTGCTTTCATAATAACATAATAAAAAGAAAAGCTAAAAAAGACAGATCAAGAGCCGATAATTTAATTTCATATAATAAAATTAAAAAAACAATTTCAAAAAAAATTGAGGGAAAAAAATACTCTATGTGTTGCATGTGGAAGCAAACTTTTTTAATAATATTTAATTATTTAAAATTACAAAAGAACCCCATATCAAATCTAAAATAAAAAAATTACAACGCCTTTGAAACCAACCTCGGTTGTTTATGAATTCAAGTGTAATTTTATAATTTAACTATTTAAAAAAATAAAAAAAATGAAGAAACTCCTATATGCATGTTTTTTTTAAGAGTATGATTGTAATTTTAAGGTGCAATCTTTTTTTAAAAGGGTTCATGACTGAAAGCTTGATTTTTTTTTTATTTTTAAAGATAAAATAGTCAATTTTTTATAATAATAAAAAAATATAATTAATTTATACCCAATTAATTTTGCAATGACTAATAAATGTTCTTAAAAAAACGATTTTACCTCCATTGTATATGTCAATGACTAAGTTTTTCGTTCAAAGATATAAGCATTATTTCATTGTTCTATATAGCTATAGCTATAGTGTTTTACAGATGACTTTTATTGTATTTTATTTTATTTAAAAGTTTAAACAAAAGAGAAATAGGCAAATATATATATATATATATATATATATATATATATATAAACAAGAGGCCCAAGAAAGCCATCATTTCATTACGAGAACTTAAAACGTCGTCGTTCATTAGACAGGCATCACCTGCACAAAAAACACTCTCTTTCATTATCCATTCATTATCAAAAACTCAAAAGGCCATAGTGTGACAAAGAAGTAGCAGAAGAAGAAGAAGCAAAGAAGAAATGGCAGCGATGGCTGCACTTCAAAGCTCAGTGGCCACTCTTTCACTCTCCTCCTCCAACTCTTTCTTTGGCCAACGCCTATCACTTCCTTCTCTCTCCTTTCCACAAGTACGCTTTTATCTTCTATATATATAATGCTCTCGAATTTCATAATTTGTTGGTTATTTATATTTTATGTATGAAATCCTAAAGAGATTTTTTATAGCGCATAATTTGCTTCTTTGTTTGCTATACTAAAATGGGTTTTGCTTAAACCGGAGCTTAATTGCTCGTTTAGTAGTTGGTTAAGAACTTCATAGCCAAAACCTATCAATTTGTTGTGATTTTTGTCTGAAACTACAATTTTTTATTTTAATTTTGGAATGTTGATGGTAATTTCCACATGAATTTGGCAAAAGTGAAAAAAATTGAAGTTATGATTACTGTTTTTGTTTCTCGGTATTGAAATGTTTGGGCTCTTTGTTGATATATAATTATTACTGTATTAGCACAAATTCATGTTCTTTTCCTGTTTTAGCAACACTAGGATGTGAGATATTTATAGAAGAAGATGGTGGCCAGTGAAATTTTTGAACTTTTGGTAGCTTGACAATAGGTGCTGGTAAGAGTATGAATATTAGCTTTTTGTGTTTTGTGTTTGTCTGTTGATAAGCTGTGTCCTGTTTATATGATTGCAATCTTACAATTAATTTCTACTTCGCTAGAGTGATGATTTCCAATGTTTAACATGTCTGGGGAATAAATGAGGTTGGCAGTCAAGTAAATTTGTAAACTTGGTCTCTGTCACAGCTTCGTTCAATTCATTACATTTATCTGTTTGTATTTGTATAATTAACTCTGCGAGTTCATTTTGTCATACAATAAGATAGCTGCAATGTTGTTTTGTGATGTGCTTACTGCTAGAAATTAGTATTCCTTTCATGTCATCAAACTTGTAGATTGCTGTTTTATTTACTGTAATATACCAAATTTCGATGATACCTGCCACAGTCACTTGATAGATGGTTCTGCTTGCTTTACATGCAGGTCAAGTCACCAGAGAAGCCATGTCTCATTGTTGTGAAGGTAAGCGTCACAAGTCATCTCATCTTACTTTCCCCTTTCATTCCACTCTCTTCACTTACAGTTTGTTTGGGAAAAAATTGTCATAGGAGGGGAGGGGATGGAAAAAGTTTTGCCTTGCCTTGTTTGGACAAGTAAGAAAGGGAACGGAGGAGAAATAAATTTTCTTTGTTTAGATAGATGAATGAAATTTAATAAATAATAAATATAATTAAAACCCTTTTAATTGGAGGTAGAGGATGAAGTGATAAATAAGATTGGAAAGGTTTATTTGTTAAAAGAAATAAGGTTAAAAACCAACCTCCATTCCCCTTCCCCTCTATTAAATTGTTTTCTTCCCAAACAAGATTAAGATGCCATTAACCTCCCCTCCCCTCCATTCACCTCTTTCCCAAACAAACTGTAATGAAATGAGCAAATTTGAAGTATGCATTACAAGAAAAGAAAATATAAAATCCAGCAAAGAGATATTTGAATGCATACCGTATGTAACTAATTTAGATAAAATACATTTTTCAGAGTTTACTTGTGTAAACAGCGTGTGTTTCATTGATTTGTCTGCCATTGGTGCTGCCATAGATGGTTATTCTATTGTACGAGGCTAAAGCAAGAGAAAAGCCTTTGACTGTTTTATTGCCTTATATCCAAATTAGTTGTCGCCTCCGTGAATTTTGAGCAGTAACTCCACTAATGAGCTCACTGTGAGCAACATAAAGGTTCATGTGTTAACTGTCTTCCCATGAGGATTCTGTATTGTATTCATGGGATGTAGTTGCTTGCTAGTTCTTGTACAGAAACCATTTTTTGATACGTGCTCTTCCCTCTTACAGCTCAAGCGATGGGAGCGGAAGGAATGTAAGGAAAACAGCCTTCCTGTTTTACACAAAATGCATGTTAAGGTAGGGGATACAATTCAAGTGATTGCCGGAGATGACAAGGGAAAAATTGGGGAGATTACTAAGATTTTTAGGCACAACAGCACTGTGGTAGTGAAAGAAATAAACCTGAAAACAAAGCATGTGAAGAGCAGAGAAGAGGGTGAGCCTGGCCAGATTATAAAGGTTATTTTCAACCCAATTTTTGTTTCATACATTCATCCATTTTTATTCTAGCAAGTATTTTTACACTCAAGTTATTCTGTCATTAGAAGCATGCAACTGACAGTATTACTCGCAGAGAATATCATGTTAGATATCTGCTCGACAAATATTCTTTCAGTAATTGCTTGCCATGACTCATTTCAGATTTGTCTAGTGTGGATAGGTTTGCAGAAAATTCAAGAAATTTCTGCCTTGCTAACTAATGCCCTGTTATCTTTACATTTTAGACTTTATACATGAATATTCTTGTTGCATGCTTTCTTTAATCACAAATGGACTTTGATGTTCCAGATTGAAGCACCTATTCACAGTTCAAATGTGATGCTTTATTCTAAAGAAAAGAACATTGCAAGCCGGGTGGGTCATAAAGTTCTTGATGATGGGAAGAAAGTTCGGTACCTCATAAAAACTGGGGAAATAATTGATAACGCGGAGAGCTGGAAGAAAGTGAAAGAAGAGAGTAAGAAAACCGAAGTAGCTGCTACTACTACTTCATAGTTCATAGTGACACAACATATTACTTGGCAATTGATGTAATTTCTGAAACTCTAGATGTATTTCTGCCCTTGTTTTTTTCTTCACGGGTCCAATTATTTTGCCCTGTTCCTTTCTTGATTTCTATATTGCCGACTTTCGTTGTACCATTGGCTGTGTGGAAATGGATATCAATTCTAGCCTGAACTTGCAAGTATTCTGTATTGTATCTTATTCAATTCATGGATATAGAGCGTCTGCAACAACATTAATTTCCACTCACTAAAACTCAGTGTAGAGGACGGAATTTACAATTGGCCACACCATATTATGTTCACAGTTCATTCTGATGAATAGGAATGCATCTTCAGGAGCTGATGAAACTTGCTATCCCAAGAGTATTTTGCAGATCTTGTTGACTTTCTGATGTACATAATTTCTAGTAATGAGAAATTCTCATATTACTTGTTCAACTTTCTGAATGTTTTGAAGTTGATACATTTCAGTTTTGGAGGCTCAAGTTATATGTGGCCGAGTCAGACTCGGGTCTTATATAAAATTACTTAAATTACTTTCTCTTCGTCCTTCCCCCTGTTTGTCCTTTGAAAATTCAGCGGCAAAGTTCAAACAAGAGTAGCAAATGAAAGCAGCCCTGGGAAAAGACCTTTGATTATTGACTAGAATTTACAGCCGCCAAAATCCCCACCGTATTTGAAAGTATGATTGCTTGCAAAAGTTTATATGATTGATCCTTCGAATCAAAGAGATGTTCCAGACTTGTCAACTACAGCCATAAAAGCCTTTGATTGAAGGATGATAACTTACCACTTGAACATGGAGACTTCATTCCCAATCCTGAAATGAAATCTATGTGCAATCCTGAAATGAAATCTATGAGCGGATGGTTCTGCCAGTATTTTTAAAAAATTTTAATTTTATTTTTGTAAAAAATTAATTATTTTTTTGTATATTTCTAAAAAAATTTAATTTTTTTTGTTAAAAATTAATTATTTTTTTATATTTTGAATTATTTTGATGTACTAATTTTAAAAATAATTTTTAAAAATAAAAAAACATCATTTTAATATATTTTGGCACGAAAAACACTTTAAAAAGTAACAATAATCACGCTCTCAAACATGCCCACTAAGATAATTACATGCGTAATTATTCAGGTTTAGTAGCTGTTAATTTTTATGTTTTTAAAAAATAAAATATATATTATTTTAATATATTTTTAAATAAAAAAATATTTAAAAACAACTGCTCCTATATTATTAAACTAGGTACATTTAGGACGTGTTTGAGATTGTTGTAGTGGTGATGGTTTAAAGTAGACTTCATTCCCAATCATGAAATGAAATCTATGTGAGCTTGTGGTTGTACCAGTGTTTCTAAAAAATTAAATTTTTTTTGCTAAAAATTAATTTTTTTTATATGTTTTGGGTCGTTTTGATATACTGATCTAAAAAATAATTTTTTAAAAAATAAAAAAACATTATTTTGATGCATTTCAGCACAAAAAACACTTTGAAAAGCAACCACAATTACACTCCCAATCAGACAATTAGGTCTAGTAGCTAGATGTTAATTTTTATGTTTTAAAAATATAAAAAATATTTTAAAAAACTACTCTTGTATTATTAAACTAGGTATATTTAAGACGTATTTGAAATTATGATAACGATGATGGTTTAAAGTATTTTTGTTTAAAAATATATTAAAATAAAATTATTTTTAATATTAATATGTTAAAACGATACGGAAATATATGTAAAATTTTTATTTAAAAAAAATAAAAACACAATTTAAACTCGTTACAGTTGAAATGTACGATAGGCAGCATGTGAATAGTAAAGAGAATCCAAGAATACTTGGCAATCGTTGCATCACACCGACAGCACATTCATTTCCCATCCATTCCAAAATAAAAATAATTATTTATTTTTTGTTTGAATTCAATAGTTTACTATAAAAAAAAGGTGGGATTTCCAAGATAAATAAATAAACTTGTTTTAATTAAATAATACAAATTGAAGAATTGTGTAGTTGTTTTACTGTCTCATTAATATAGTAGACATTACACACGCAAATCAAAGCAGCCCAGCAAGAGAGGCTGGCTTGGATACTGAAGCTAGCCAAGAGTGGAGTCAAGGAAATGGAGGAAGAGAAGAATACAGAGGGAGCTCTTCCTACATACTGTGTTACAGGTGCAAATGGCTATATAGGGTCTTGGCTAGTGAAGCTTCTTCTTCAAAGAGGCTACAGGGTTCATGCCACCCTACGTGATCTCGGTCTGTTTCGTGAACTCCTCCTCCTTTACTTCATTTATGCTCAGCAGTGTATGATCTTCATTTATTTGATTTTTCCCCTTTTTTTTATGGATTAATATTTGATCTTTGGTCTTGAAAACATAAAAGAAATATGAATGATTTTCAATATCGGAGTTTTCAAAGGGAACGATGAAAATGGTGAAAACTAGAATAGGGAAGAGAGAACTAGAAGGTGTGAGATGGTTTGTTGAGTTAATCATAAGTCAGTCCTTGTAGTTTATCAATACTAACTATTTAGTCCTAGTAGCTTGATGTTGATCATCCTCGAGTTGATAATAACTACTTTATTGTTCTAAGAATTGTTTTTTTAGCAGTCAAATTTCCCCATTTCACCTAATTCTATTTTAAAGAAATAAAGAAAGAACAAGAAATTAACTGAGAAAAGGACTAGATTATAAACAAAATTTAAAAACATGGGCATTTGATATATAGTTTATAAAACTATAAGGATTAATTAATTAGTTAGTTTTGTTAAACTACAAGTATTAAGCTATAATTTGCTCTAGTTTGTTTAAGAGCTTGCATCACCATGGACACCTGGTGATCGAGCTCATTCTTGAGGATGAAAATGCACATCATTAAAAACCATATGCACAAATTTCATCAGTCTTTGTTAATTGCAGTGGTGAGTTGCGCTTTATTGTGCATAGAAAACAATCTAAAAAGAATTGATACCAAGTTGAACATTTCTGCAAAAATCACAAATTTATGTAATTACAAGCTAATACAGTCCAGCTTTGAACTGGAATAAGGCCTCCTCTTTAGCAAAATTCAGGCCTGATTACAAGTAAAGTAGATCGTGCAGATTCTGAAATAGGCTGGGTTGTATTTGAAATAGGTTTTGATGAGGACATGATCAAATTCAGGTGAT
>Ga0325404_1005679_pt1 | contig 13135 bp, 13 predicted proteins | sample PopdelMetagenome_18_FD_205664 | JGI IMG/M metagenome (GOLD analysis project Ga0325404, IMG submission 205664) | Populus deltoides microbial communities from Bellville, Georgia, United States - Xylem-Control-R1 | ecosystem: Host-associated > Plants > Phyllosphere > Stem > Wood/Secondary xylem... | reverse complement strand
TTGCACACCAAATCTCACAAAAAAAAAAAACCAAATTCATAATCCAAAAGGTCTCTAAAATTTAAGATATGAAAATAAAAAAAAAAACCCTAATTCACCAACACTGTCATTTCCAATAAAACTCAATATAAATTATTTTATTTACATAATCAAAATTTATAAACCAAAAATTACATAAAAAAGTTAAAAAGTGCTGGAAAATCACTGTAAATCAAGAGATGTTTTACTGTGGATTATAATAGCAATTTCACTTTTAATTTCTCATCTTTTCACGAGCAGGTAAACATTTCTTTGGCTTTCTTCCACAAGAGTGTTCATGTTTTTCTATTTTTCAACTAAAGTCAAATAATACTTTTAGTCTTAGAAAAAAACAAAAAGAAGTTTTGCATTTGGGGGTATTTTGATATTTTTACATGTGTATTTTGTGTAATAAGAGAACCAGAGGGCATTTTAGTATTTTTACGATATTTGTTATTTTTTAATCAAAAATTTGTGGGCACGTGTTCCTCACGCTCTAATGAGGGGCGGCGCCTGTGCCATTAAAGAGGCGCGAATGACATCTCCTGATGGTCAAATCTGGTCATCCGCCGTCTAACTAGATGTACAGTTGTACCATCTTTCTCATGGTGTGACGCGTGTAGACAAATAATGGTTGGATTGCTGTCGGTGATCGATTGTTTGTGTTTTTTTCTTTTCTCTCTCCTGACAACTAGAATGCATAATTGTTCTCTTTATTTGTTGTTTGTCAAATCAAGCGCGAGTTTGTCAGACCCATACACACGGGTCTAACATGATTGTCACACCTAAGCACCTTGGATTTGGTATGGTTGGCAGCCCACACACCTTGGGTGTGGCATGGTTTATCAGACCCAACCACCTGGGCCTGCCAGATCAGCACGTCTGGATATGCTAGATAATGTGTGTGGGTCAAAAAATTTAAAATTTTTTAAAAGTATGATTAGACTGCAAAAACAACAATTGTCTCATTAAAGCATGCTTTTTTATTCATATGCAGGAGTACTTAACTGCAAACTCTTTTATTTGTGCAACTTATTTTATAAATTTGTTATATTTGAAGAGAAAATATTGAGAAAAAATATTAAGTTCTAAGTGATTTATTTCTTTCAACATTACACATTGGAGTTGGTTCACTAAGCTGTGAGTTATCAATATTTTTCCTCTTTTTCTAAAAAAGAATTCAATTCTTATTATTTTGTTCATGGTTCAACCTAAAACCAAAACATCATAAATTTTTATTTTTTCCTATTTTAAAAATGATTACACATGACGATGTGCTGAAGCAATAATAAGAACCAAAGATAAATTTTTACATATAAACTACAATAACATATAAAAGCACAATTAACATATTAAAAAAAGAAACTGATATATAATAGCAAATTTGACAAAAAAAAATAGGATTATTAGTTCGTAAAGATGAAAACTTACACTGAATCAAAGCTGGGTATGTGCTCTTTAAAGAACTCAATCTGGCTAGAAAGATAAGATCGTGTCTAATTGTCTATTAGACTTGGTGATAGTAAGGTACATGTGACAAAAATTGGTAATTTTGGTGGCTTTGCTAAAAACAAAACATAAAAAATCCAAGCATAATCGAAACAAACCCATAAAATATGTCCAATTAATTAGAAAAAAAACTTTCACTATAACAAGAATTAAAAAAAAAATGGTAAAACAAGTGGATCTGGAAAAAAAAAGAAGCAAAAATGGCAGAATTATATATAAAAAAACCCTCATCAAATTCTTAATAAACAACCCAAAACAAAACAAAAATAGATTTTAAGTCTAGGTTACCATTGACTAATTACCTTGTTTTGATGAAAAACAAGTTAATTAGTGGTTTTGCTTTAGCCTTTCCACGTCGCCAGTTGTATTTTTATACCTTTGTATTTTTATACCTTTTATGTTAGGGCTCCAAAAAGAGAAGAGAGAGAAGATAACAAAGGAAATTAAATTGAAAAAGTTGTTTGTCTTTTCTTTTCCATGTAGAGAGCATAAAATAAAGAGTAATTTATTATTAGAAAGGTCTATCTATTTAAAATAAAAAAATATTTCACCATCCCACACTTTAAACACTAAATAATAATTTTTTTTGAAATGTTTTGCAGGGGTCTGGTCCCCTACTTGCCTCCCTTTAATTCCACCCCTGCATGTAGGTGTGAGAATGACCAATATCATCCCAACTCGTGGGTGAACTTAGGACACTCGTGGATGGACTAGCATCCCCAACACTCACTATAAGCAATCTTATCTTTAACTAATGCCACTTCAAGATGCTTAGCCTCCCAAGCATATTGGAGTTCGCCATGACTTAAAATTGGGTTTAGTGTTTGTCGCAATATATCCTATCTTATCGACACGTTCACGGATAACTATTGTTGCTTTTCGAGTCTCTCATACTAAGTAATTAATCTATATACATACATTAAAAATCAATTAGTAGTCATTATCCATAATAATATTAAAAATATTTAATAAATATTATATGTTCAACAATATTACACACCAATTGATTCTGTCTTGAATATCAGGGTGTATAATGCATTGAATTGCATATATGCTTTAGAATACATGACTAGGTAGGTGTAATAAAACAATGTATAATGGTCAAATATCATCTCATGTAGGTATCTATATTAATCATCGTATGTCATTCCTAAAAAACATGATCTCTCCTAACATTCCAAAGATTTAAGGAAGATGCATGAATCACCAACCAATTCCTCTCGAGCTTACCCTAGCAACTAATGCTATGTAGCTCATCACTAGTATCAATATAATCCGGTATATGATGAAATAATTCAAATTATTTCATTACCTGATATAGACAATGCATCTCAACAATGTCAAAGCAGTGCAAGGAAACCTATGTTAACCAAATTTCAGATCCCTCACAACATATAGATAAAATTAAAAGTATCAAGTTCTTTCTATATGACATTCATATAACCTATCAGAACATATAAGACTTCTATCAGATAACAAATCAAAACTAAATAATTTACATTTAAATATCAAAAAATTCAAAATATTTGTAACACATACCTGATGTGGCGGTTAAGCATCCAACTCATCCAAGTAAAACGCGTGGCCATGAGTGAGATTTACTATGAAATATCTAGTCTACACCATCTAAAATGATAAACCACAAAGTTAGTACATTTCTTACATTCGATTTATATAAATAACATGTTGATTAGAATCTTCGTGTGTATCAAATAACCACCACTTCAATATTTTCTGTTTATCCATCCGTACCTTTCAATAGGAGACTTCATGTTCATAATTCTTCTCTATAATACCTTAAATCATTGCAACAATCTTATTTAAATCCCTCTTCACAATTGTCAACAATACCTCGACAATGAGACCTGAGTCAATCTAACAAAGGCGTTACAAAACAAGAGGGTTCTAATATGCGCGTGACTCTTTCAATTTTGAAATTTTACATGAATTAGACCTTTGATGATATCCTTAGTGCAAATACTATTCACAAACTGGTTCTTGAACACATTTCAATTGAATATAAATTTTAGTTGAATGATGAATCTTATATTACAATGAATTATTTATATGACACCACTTCATTGTAGTACTGCATTCAAACTTGTCTTTGAATTTTTTTTCTAACCTTTAATTTATCAACTTATAAGCTTGAATGCTTACGACTATTAGCCTGATTATTGCATCTGTATTGGTCATCCACACTCACTACCTCAATTTTAGGAGCATGAGGAGCCATGTATTGATTAACATGCTCAACTAACTCAACACCCCCATCTTCTCCATTTTCCTCCTGAACATTAACTCTATCAATGTGATGGTCATCTTCGTAGTCATTTTGTTTTGATTCTCGATAGCAATATAAAGTAGATGTCATACCTTCCTAAGGTTCCATATTAATAATCTTCTATACTGACATTTGTCTACTTGCACTGCCACCTAACCTAGATGGACTAGCTGCTCATGATACCTGTGTGATTTTCTGAGAGTTACTCGGAACTCGAGTAAACTCCATACTAGAAGAGTTTCCTCTTCTATGTCTACTACTCAAGTAGAGCTCTGGCATATTAATCTCATTAATCCTCACAAACAAAACATTGAATTTACACTTCCATCACTACAGATTGGCACACTAACATAACAAGTTTGACTCACCCTAGTTTACAACATCTTTCAAGTTAACTTTTATTTCAAACATATTTTAGCCAAGTTGGTCACATAACATTCTAGATAACTCGTTAAGGGATATGCCTAATGTAGCTGTTAGGATCTCATAACTCTCTTCATTATAAGTGATATCATTGTTGATATTGACAATGATACCATCATGAAAGCATAATATTCCTAAATTAACAGACATTCTGTTAAATAATACAGCAAAACATAATTCTAATTTATTAATATCTTAAGGTAAATCAAAGTGCATAATTTATCAACAAAACCATATTGGTAACTTAATCGGCTCAAATTTAAATTCATCAAATTAATTAGCGAGCACTTATATTTATCAAATTTCAATACCATAACAAAATTATCAATCAAACTCATGTATTTCATAGCCAATTTTCTTATTTTATATGTAATTCATAATAATCTATAGATTAACCTAAATCAACATTAAATTCAATAAAATAATTTTGTTAATTCACAATCAATAACAACCTTAAATCATTGATTATCTTATAAAATAACCTAATTATCAACTCAAATTATATCTAATTAACTTAATCCTTAATTCAAAACTCGTGTATTCTATGAAATCAAATTAACACACATTAATATAAATTACATCAAATTGATAAAGAAAAGTATTCAATACACCTTAAAATATAAAATGTAGTAGGTGATGGTAATTGATGGTGGTTATTTTGGTTAGAAATTGGATGAGCCACGGTGAAGAGAGAGAGAAGGTTGTTGATAGCGGAGAGAGAGGAGGGGCGGGTTCTTGTGGGGAGAGAGTGAAAGGAGGAAAGAATTGGAGAAAAAGGTTTTCCATATTAATTACGAACAAAGTTGCAAATGACATTTATGACTCGCTTGTTCCAAATGTTAACTACAAAATAAGAGTCTATAAATTTACACATAATGGATTTAGCCAATTTTTTTTTAGTATGTTGAATCGACTAAGTGAATTTGTGCCCACTTAAAAAAAAATACACGCCACTTGAACAAATTTGACAATATAATTTTAGGATTATAGGTGTTTTTTTTTTTTTTTTTGCAACTCTAAAACTTCCTAACTTGAACCAAATACGAAGCATTACTTGCATATATGTACTAATAATCATGGCAAAGCTCCATATTTTCACCATGTATCAAGACATGAATCTATATAAAAAGGTACTTGTCAGGGAGAACTAAGAAATATCATGACTTTTAAGGAGTTGTAAGCTTTGAACGTTTATGGTGAAAATACATATAGTAAAAAAACATACCATAATGTTAGGTCATTATAGAAGAACAGTTCAATGAGACCTTTTCAAATCCAGCAGCAGACTTTTGAAACAGAGGAGATAAAGATAACAAGTTTTTAATTTCAAATGTATATCATGTACAAGCTAACTAATATGATGTTTGTTGCATTTTTGCTCTACCTCTGTCAAACTGAAGGTCTATTTAAAGACACCTTGAATGCATACAAAATAGTTGCAGAAGAATAAATAAAAGACTATTAAAACTCTTTGGCCTCTTTGATTTTTTATATGGTATCAGAGTTTTTTAAAGACCAACATCTATTTACTATTGATCTACAATGACTTCCTTATCTTCCACCTCAAATAATTCTATTGATTCTCTCTTTATTGTCCCATCCCTCTCCAATCTCCCATTCACTATTAGCATCAAACTCAACTCCTCCAATTATCCCGTTTGGAAAGCTCAAACCTTACCCTACTTCAAAGGTCATGGTGTCTTTGGTTATCTTGATGGAACAATCTCAATCTCACTACAAGAAATTGATGCTCTTCATCCCAGCACGGTGCTGATATCAAAATTCCCAATCCTCAATATATTCAATGGCTTTGTCAAGATTCTCTAATCCTCACCACCATCAATGCCTCACTCACTAAAGATGTTCTCACTCAAATCATGTCTTATACAATATCTCGTGAGGTCTGGCTTGTATTAGAGTGAACCTTTTCCTTAATTTCGTGTGCAAAGGTTATCCAAATTCGCACTCAACTAACAAATGTTCTGGAAGGGGCTCTATATGCTAATGCGTATTTTCTCTCCATCAAACGAATGACTGATGAACTTGCTCTTGCTGGACAACCACTCATAACTGATGACATTATCACCTATGTACTCGTGGGACTTGGCGAGGAGTATAATTCCTTGTTTTTATAATTACACCTCGTGTTGATCCTGTCATTTTAAAGGAGCTTTACTCATTTCTTCTCACATGTGAGTCCAAAATTAATCACAACAATCAACCACTTTAAGCTACTGCCTTAGTAAATATGGCTACCAAACATCCTTTGTAACTAAACTTGTCCTCTTCTCACATTACTACAAAGTTTCACCACTCAAATCGTAGTCATTAAATCTATCGTTATAGAGGATGTCATTCTCGTTTCAATTCATATAATAATGGTCCATTAAACTCTGTTACATGTCAGGTATGTTTCAAAACAGGCCATTCTAGTCGTCAATGTTATCACCGTTTTAATCTTTCTTATCAGGATCAACACACTCTTAGAAACTAGCCTTAAGCCATGGTTAATGCATACTACGACACTACTAATAGTGAGTGGCATCACGATACTGGAGCTACCTATCATCTAACCAATAATGTAAACAATATTCATTTGCCAAATAAAGACGACAATAGTCACAATCATATTTAGATGGCTAATGGTGGCAAGTCTGAAAATCATACAAAGTGGAACTTCCATTTTTTCCTTCTTCTTCTAAATCCTTTGTGCTTAAACAAATTCTATGTGTTCCCGAAATACAAAAAATATCTTCTATTTGTTCATCATTTTTTTCTAGACAATAATGTTTTCTTTGAGTTGCCAAATTAAGATGACAATAGTCGCCATCATATTTAGATGGCTAATGGTGCAAGTCTGAAAATCATACAAAGTGGAACTTCCACTTTTTCTTCTTCTTCTAAATCCTTTGTGCTTAAGCAAATTCTATGTGTTCCTGAAATACAAAAAAATCTTCTATTTGTTCATCATTTTTGTCTAGACAATAATGTTTTCTTTGAGTTTCATGTTTTTTTCTTCCTTGTGAAGGATTACTTGGGAAACATTCTACATCAAGGTCCACTCAGTAATGGTTTTTACAACTTCTCAGCATCTCTTGCTCATCTTCATCCTAAAAGTTTATCGAGTATTCATGTGCCTACCAATATTTGGCACTGCCACCTCAGTCATGCTTCTTTTCCAGTCATCAATAAAGCAATTTCACTAGCTCATCAAAAAAAATTCTTCTATTTGTTCTGAATGTTAGTTGGCTAAAAGTCATGCTATGTCTTTTAAACATGTTCATGTTTCTGTTTTGAAACCATTGTAATTAATATACTCATATGTTTTGAGGGCTACTCTTGTTTTATCTACCACTGGTGCACGTTACTACATTAGTTTTCTAGATGATGCAACTAAATATTTATGGCTATTTCCTTTAAAACTCAAATCTGATGCATATCAAACTTTTATTTGTTTTTAAAATGCTGTAGAATGCCAATTTGATAAAAAAAAAAAAATAAAGGCCCTGCAATCAGATTGGGGTGGTGAATATCATAGCCTAAATAAATATCTACAAATTCAAGGCATTAATCACCGAATAACCCATCCTTATACCCATTAATAAGCTGGGGAAATTGAAAGGCGTCACAAACATTGTTGAAGTAGGTTTGTTTTTACCTGCTCATTCAAAATTACCACAAATATTTTAGGAAGATGTTTTCTTAGCTGCTGTTTTTATTATTAATAGATTGCTTACTCTAGTTTTTAAAAATGTTTCCCTATACAAAATGGTGAAAAAAAAACAGACTATCATTTTTTATGTGCCTTTGGTTAGGCTTGTTGGCCCTATTTACGCCCTTATAATAGACATAAAATGGATTTTCGATCCAAAAACTGCATATTTATTAGGTATAGTACTAATCATCAATGATATAAATGTTTAGATGTCATTACAGGAAAAATTTCCATCTCTTGTCATGTTGTCTTCGATGAATCTATCTATCCATATACAGTTCCTAAGTCTGCTACGTTTATAAAAAAAATCAATCTTGTTGTCCTTCCACCAAATCTTCAATTATCACCCTCTAGTTCTCATGTTTCTACAGGTACAATTATTCAGAATCATACACAAAGCCATCTGTATATGGCTTTAACGTCAAGCCTTTCAACTGATCTTCATGTTGATTCTAGCTCCCATACTAGAAATGATACTCATTCTCAGTAGCAGAATAATATCCTTCCCTCCACATTACCTTCTCTACCTCAGCAATAGACTCAAAATGGACACCCCATGATCACAAGAAGTAAGAATAGCATCCGCAAACCAAAAATCATATTTGATCACCACATTCGTTATTTGATTCCCACAGCACTTATGACCACAATCCAACAAAAAGACCAAGAACCAACTTGTTATTCAACTACAGTCAAGCACCACCACTGGCGTGAGGCCATGAACAAAGAATTTAATGCCTTGTTAGTAAATGAAACATGGACTCTAGTTCTTAAACCTCCTAATGCAAATCTAGTTGGCTACAAATGGGTGTACAAAGTTAAAAGAAAAGCTGATGGTGGCATTGAGCGTTTCAAGGCACGCTTAGTCGCAAAAGGATTTCATTAACAAGAGGGTGTTGGGTGAGACATTCAGTCCCATGGTAAACCACCCACTGTTAGGTTGGTGTTATCTTTAGCAGTTTCTCGCGGCTGGTATCTTCATCAAATCGATGTGCAAAATACATTCTTACATGGACTTCTACAAGAGGATGTCTATATGACTCAACCCCCAGCATTCATTCATCCTCAATTGTCTCACCATGTCTGCAAGTTGCACAGATCTCTGTACGGTCTTTGTCAGGCACTATAAGCATGGTTCTCTCAGTTGACTGATCATCTGCAAGCTATTGGCTTTATCAGCAGTCAGGCAGATTACTCTTTATATGCTCATCACCAAGGCTCAACACTTATTTACTTTCTCATTTATGTTGGTGACATAATTCTAGTTAGTGCTAACATTCACACAATTAACCGTGATTAGCTTGTTGTAAAATAAGTTTGCAGTAAAAGATATCGATGAATTGAACTTATTTTAGGCATTGAAGCAATTAGAAATAATAATGGCTTATATTTATCACAACGATGTTACATTCTGAATCTCCTTACCCGCAGTAATATGGACAAAGCAAAGGCATGCTTAACTCCCATGTCAACCTCACAGTCATTAACAAAGTTTGATGGAATACCTTTTCATAACCCTCATCTATATCGCAACATAGTTGGTGGACTGCAATACATTTCCTTCACTCGGTCTGATGTTGCATTTGTAGTTCATAAGGTTAGCAAATATATGCATCATCCACTTGAACCACATTGGGCAGTTGTAAAACGCATCTTGCGCTATTTAAAAACACAATCTCTCATGCCCTATTGATTCAACCCGGTCCTGCTATAAAACTTCATACATTCAGCGATGCAGATTGGGCATCTGATCACGATGACAAACGATCAATTGGTGTCTTTTGTGTTTATCTATGCAAGAATTTAGTTTCATAGGGTGTAAACAACAACAGATTGTTGCTCGAAGTAGTACTGAAGTTGAATAAAAAGCTCTTGCAAATGTTGCTGCAAAAATTCAACGGATAAAATCTTTAATAATCTTCATGTTCAGCTTGTACATTCTACAATTCTTTGGTGTGACAACATAAGAGCTACTTATTTGACCAGCAATCCTTTATTACATGCTCACACAAAACATATTGAAATTGACTTCCATTTTATTCGTGATCAAGTTCTACGTTGTCAACTTCATGTTCAATTTGTTTCTAGCAAAGATCAATATGCAGATGCCCTTACGAAACCATTATCTTCCACTTGGTTTCTTCTCCTACATGATAGTCTCAATGTTCGTTCCCTACGCTTTCAATTGTGGAAGTGTGTAGAAAAACAATTTAATGAGACATTTTCAAATCCAGCAGCAGACTCCTAAAATAGAGGAGATAAAAATAACAAGTTTTCGATTTCAAATGTCTATCATGTACAGGTTAACTAATAGGATGTTTATTGCATTTCTACTCTACCTCTGTCAAACTGAAGGTTTATTTAAAGACACCTTGAATGCATACAAAATAGTTGCAGAAGAATAAACAAAAAACTCTTTAAACTTTCTCTCCAGTCTCTTTAAGTTTTTATAGCCATAACCAAGTCTTATTTCATGCATGATGAGTGTGACACACTTTTCTCTATTCATGTGAACTAAATTAAGTGTAGTTGTATTAATTCATACTCTAACTCTAGCATCATGAGACAAAAATCATGATTAAAGCAATATTAAATTGAAATGATAACAACTAATATAGTTTCATGATTGCAAAACAAATGATAATCAGTGGCAATTAACATATATGTTCAAAGCTTGATTGCGAACAAACCAAAAGAGGGATGGATGAGAGTGAGGATTAGAAGAGAAAAAAAATACAAATCACTTTGGAAAGGCAAGCCAAAACTAACTAACAAGCAATTCTGATGCAAGAGAAGCAACTTCCTATAGATTCAAGAGGTGATAAAGAGAAGATGCAGTGACTGTGAATTAAATACACAATTATGACAACCTATCATAATACCCATAACACTAGCCCAAAGGTTAAACCAAATGAGAAAAATAACACAAACCATTTGAGCTAACTTGTTAAAAAAATGGCAATCATTAATGCTCTCTAAAATAAAACTAAAAAAGACACAACAAACAGGTTTGTAAAGGTGTTGGTGCCATGGCAAAAATAAATTCTTCAAGCATCTTAATTTTAAAATACAGATAATGAGCAGGTGAGATGCTACCTTTTAAGCAAGACATTTGCAATAGGAAGCTCCCATATGTCTACTAGGTACAAAAGCAGGCCACGTAAAAATATAAGCAGCAATACGCAGCAATCTTTCAATAAAATTCTTTCCTATATCAAAATATGAAGGACTTATGATTTGTAAAAAAAAAACTATAAATCTCCTTAGGTATGCAGGCCAAAACAAACCAATAAGCAATTTTGATGAAAGAGAAACAACTCCGAGAAAATTAAAGAAACAAAATGAAGATCTAACAGAAAGATGAAATGAGGTGAGCATGAAAATATGTATATGGTAAAAGAAGGAACAAAACAACTCGATTCAACCGTGCTAGCAAATTGGCAAAGAAATCAAACTCGATCGAAGAAGAAACAAAGACAAATCCTTAAAAAAAAAGAATCCACAACCAACTAAGAACTCAAATCGCAAATTAATCTCAGAAATAAAAACCCATAATATATATATATATATATATATATATATATATATATAAATAAAGTCGCATCCATTATATCCAAATATAAAATTGCAAAAGAAAAAAAGCATAAAAGATTCAGGGTTTCAAAGACCTTATTTTATGCATCTTTTGCTCCTCCAATTCAGTCACTCTTGATTCTTTCATCGTCGATAATAGATTAAAGCCCTACCTGCCTTTAGATTCGGGAAATTTAAGGAATTCTTTCAAAAGAACTGAGAGAGATATGAGATTTGGGATGAAAATTTTTATCTTCCTTTTGTCTGTTCTTTCTTGAAAAAGAAAAACGTGAACAAAAAAATATGTGATTTCAGGTAAAAACAAATCAAGGGGTTTTGTAGCTAGAAAGCTATGTATATTTTTTTTAAAATAAAATCATGATGCAAGCCCGCAATAGCATCCGCAATGATCTTTGTCATTGTGTCTTGATACACAGTGTTTTAGCCACAAAATTATTATTATTATTATTATTAATTAATGTTAATCTTTAGACTTTAAAGTTTGTCTCAAATTCAGCTTCTCCCTTCCTTGGATGGTTTTGAGCATTATGGACTTAAAGTATGAACTTATTGTATCTGTAATTTATTATGTCCAAAGACCGACTGGATGACTGTAAGAGAAAGGTGCTTGCCCTTCTTACATGCTTTGAAAAACAACAATGACTTCTCTTAGCTCAGAATTCATCTCCTCCGTTAAAGTTTTGTCACAACAATCAACACCGCTTTGATTCGGGAGATGTAAAGATCAGTATACCACACCTGCAAAAATCTTAATAATGCCGAAAGCAGGTACTTGAAAATGGAGCAGACCCTGGTACAGGCTTAGGCCTTACTTTCATGCGCTTCCAATCATTGTCTTTGCATACCAAGCATTCAAACGAATCCTCGATAGACTGAGGAATCTCTGGACGGATGTTTCTACGAGAGTGGCAATTTTCATTTTGATCTGCGTTTCTCTAAGCAAGAAACAGCAGGAAAATGTTAAAGGCCGTTTCCTTTAGAAACACAAGACAAGTATAGCTCCAAATACCACTTACTATCTCCCTTCGCACTACATCATTGGTGCATCGCCAATGCCATCTAAGTGCCACTAAATACAAATTTGCATCCTTTAGTACAAAGTACGGAAAACATATATTTTTCCATGTAAATTGAAATGGTCATGTCAACGCTATGCACTGTATCTAAATTTGCTTATAGGTCTCGTCAAGGAAGTTATAGTTCAAGATGTCACAGAAAGTACTTGGTGGGAGGGAGGAAATAATAAATGACACCCGTGTGAAACCAAACGAACACTATTTACCGTAACTGTGAAATTCCGATTCTTGCAAATGTCACAAGGATGAAATACACAGCGGAAAATAAATAGCAGCGATACCGTGGGGATGATGGTCATTCCCATACATTTTAAATGCCATTCCACTATACAAGAATACATGCAACTTTCGTTGCTTCAAACTGGTATCTATATACAGAAGTTACAATCAGAGAAAATGCAAACCAGGACGTGTCGAGGTCTACTGTGATTGAACTATGTACACTTCATACAACAGGGTTGCTTCCCTTCACCAAAAAGGACACCACCTGAAAAGTAAAACGTAAAAGTCATTAGT
>Ga0325404_1005675_pt1 | contig 13139 bp, 11 predicted proteins | sample PopdelMetagenome_18_FD_205664 | JGI IMG/M metagenome (GOLD analysis project Ga0325404, IMG submission 205664) | Populus deltoides microbial communities from Bellville, Georgia, United States - Xylem-Control-R1 | ecosystem: Host-associated > Plants > Phyllosphere > Stem > Wood/Secondary xylem... | reverse complement strand
CTTCATATCTTGTTGAGATTACATTCACATTACATGTGTACATGAAGATGATAAAGGCAATAGGAATTTTAACCACTTGAGCCAAAAAGTCAACCCAAAGCATATTATCCTTAGCGAGCCCTTTTGAGCTTGTTTATCTTTTCTTTACTTTACCCATGTGTAAGCCTTAACTTTTTATATGTTTTCCTTTTCTTCTGGCCAAGGATTAGTAGAGCATAAACTTGTTGATATCTCATAGATCATGGTTGGAAATTATGTGGAAAAAATAATGATGCTTGATGAAAAGATGGGTAAAGTTGCCAAAGGTAAAAGAAAATGAAAAGAAAAAGAAAAGAAAATAATAGAAAACAAAAGTTTCCTTTGTGTTTTTAAGATTTTATGTTGATGGAGCTTGAAATCAAAAGAAGTTAAGCATTGGTGCTTAAAGATGGAAAATTTGTGTGCTTTGATGGGATATCTTGTTTTAAAAGAATCATTTCTTTTAGAATGCTCTACCTCTTTTGGTTTTAGCCTTTTCTTTTCCTTTCTTTTACCTCACTTTAACCTTAGCCCCATTACAACCAAAAAGTAAGACCTTTTGATTCATGCATTGCTTGTAATATTTTAGTCATGGAGATGAGATTGAAGAGCAGGCTTATGGTAGAACATATTCATTGATTGAATTTGAGAGATTTAAATACATAAACCCTAAACATGTGAGTGTTGGAGTGTATATCAATGAGAGGACCTATCACTTTGGCATGACATAGATTTTATTTAAATTCCAATGATTAATTGAGTTTTGAAGTTTACATGTAAATAAATTCATGAAAATTTATATTCTTTATCCTTCTTAGTTATATTCTTGTTTATAATGCTTGTACTCTTAGACATTAATGAGATATTAAGAGATTAGTCATAGTTATTTTACTTATTTAATTTAAGTTTGATTTCATCTCTCTTTTCTCAAGGACGAGCAAAAGCTAAGTGTGGAGGTATTTGATGCAACCATATTATTTAATAGTTTCACTCATGTTTACCTAGTATTTTGCCTATGTTATATATATAAAATGTCTTGATGTTCTTTGTTTTATGTTTTGAATGCACTTTAGATGTAAGATTCAAAAAGAAGTAAATTGGAGATAATTGACAAATTTGACCTCCAATCGATGTTTTGTGTAGAGCTTGATCTCTAGAGGTTGAAATGAAGTGATTCCAGTGGCATTAGAAAGCTAATATCCATACCTTTCTATACATAGATGGCAAGAAAAATAAAAAAAAAATAGAATGGAAATCGCAGCCTTCAAAGTCAAATAACGCATTCTGCTAGTGTTGATCTTCGACCATTCTGACTTGAATATCTTGAGCTACAAAAGTTCATTTGATGCAACCTCAATTTGTTGGGATTTCTTACTCGAAAACCTATCAACCTACCAAATGTCAGTAGAAAACAAGCTCATATGAGAGAGATATGATTTTTCTAAGATGACACATGAATTATGTCAGCATACGGGTTTTGTGAAGAAATGAATTCAAATTATGTTCCAAAGCATCCAAACCGACATCCAAGTTTTTATTTTGGCAATTTAGCTTCTCTAAGATAAAATTAAAAGCTTGAAGATTTTATGCAAGGCTATTTCTTTTTTTTTTAGAAAAATAGTTATTTAAATGTAAATTATCTACTATAAAAGGACTATTTTGTAGAAAAGGAATTAGGGTTTCCTAGGATATAAAAAGAAAAAGAGAAAGGAATAGGGAACAACTAGCCAAGAGAGAAAAAACACCCCTTTTCCTCCACAAACCTGAATTCATGTATGCTTCTTTCTTTTTGGTTATTTGTTCAACAGACATGCAAGGCTAAACTCTTTTTCTTGGTTGCAAGGAAACCTTCGGATTTCAAGAACTGTGAGATTTATTTTACCTTTTCTTTTCAGTTTATATGATGAATGAATTTGTTTGTTCTCCTTTGCTTATTTCCTATGATTTAGCATTGATTTTTTTTTTGTTTACTATAGTCATAGATAACTTCCCAATTCCCCCCCCTCAATTGCACATCGTATGACATAAAAATCTAAACTAAAACTTTCTCGTAGGATCGACCCCTTACTTGCTCTATACTATCTTGTTTATTTAAGCTGGAATAATTAATTTGTGCGACCGCGACATTGCAACACTCTCCATATGAAATTCTCATATAAGTTAGTTCAGTGTACATCTTACATGACAAGTATCTATATATTAATTATATATATCAATTATACCTTAACTTATAAGAACACATGCTTCTATTTATAAAGGAATGAACATAATACGTAGCGATCTCAATGGCTCTAATTATTTTTCAATCTTAATATATCATTGACCAAGAATATTTAGGAACATGCTTTAATGCAATAAAAATCTTATAATTATAACAATTTTATAAGTTTCTTTACGAAGTATTTTTCTCAAAGAACTTTATATTTATTTATATTCATTAATTAAATATTAAATTCAATAATCAAATATAAATGAATATTAAAAATAAATATATTTTTATTAATAATAAATATATTTTTACATGAATCAAATCAATATCACATGTATAATATATTTACTAACAGCCCATCCCCACCTTCATGAGAATTTTGTATTGTGGTCAAGTTGTAACTATTGAATACTTCCTACATAAAGAAAAAAAAAATCAAATTCATCAGTCTCATCAAAAAGTGACGATATAAATATCTGGCAGTTACAATATAAGCACCATAAAGTTTCTTTTTGTCTTTAGATGACCAAAAAAGAGATAATGGTTCTGTCTGAACTTCAATGAGAAAGAATGAAGAGGGAGAAGATAAATGTCTACGTGGAGGTGATTGTCACGTGATTTTTGGTTAATTCGAGACACATACAAATAACAATACTCATGAATTTTTATATCGTTATTTTCTTAATGAAAGACAAATTGTGTGGAAAGTTTGAAAATGTAATGAGCAACCCACAGCACAAAATGAGACTAACAGATTTGAAATGAAGGAAATCTGGCTCCACCCGTAAAAGCTTCGGCTACAAGTATCATCGCCATTGGAGCATCTTCAATGCAAAAAGTTAAATTAATAAAATAACTTTTTAAATAATATAAATATAATTTTTTTGATTATATATATTTCAATGGTAAAAAATTATTTAGAAAAATTATTTATATTTTAATATATTTCATATTAAATTAATTTTAATATAATTATATAACTAATTTAGATATTTTATGTATAATATAATTATGATGTTATTAATTATATAATTAATATGAGTAATTTATAAAAGTAATATAAAATTAATGAAATAATATGAAAGTTAAAAAATATTATTTAAAATTAAACTTAAAATTTATTTATATGAATATTTTTAATTTTTAGTTTTATATGTTACTGTTAAAAATTTAATTTTTTAAAAGTAAATTCAAATTCAAACTTTGAAAAAAACCGCCAATATTTTAAATTTTGATTTTTAATTATTTAAAAAAAAATTCATGCTTTGAAAAAATGACCGCCACCATTTTAAATTTTAAAATTTCAAATTTTGAAAAAATAACCGCCAACATTTTAAATTTAAAAAATAACTATCAACATTCTAAGATTTTAAAATTTGAAAAAATAATCCATCTATAAATATTCTCATATACCTTAACATTTTTTCTCATCATTCCGTTTTTTTCTCTCCAATCAAAAATATATTTCATTAAAATTCATCATGAATCATTTTAATTTTAATTTTTATGATGCTTTTGATTTTGATGATGACACTCCTGTATTTGCTTTTCAAGTTGCTACCACTGTGGTTGTTGAAGAAGAATCGAATAATCAAGGGCGGAGAACAGGGTATCGTGACTCTATTATTGGTCACAATATTGTCAATCGTAATAGAAAAGAAGGTGAGTTAAGGTTATATAATGATTATTTTGCTGAAAATCCTAAATTCACTGAAACTCAATTTCGAAGAAGATTTAGGACGAGTCGTCGTCTTTTTCTTCGGATTGCAAATGCAGTGAAAGCTCATAATCCATATTTTAAACAAAGGACAGATGCTCTTGGTGTTCTTGGTTTATCTTGCCTTCAAAATGTAACTGCAACTCACAGAATACTTGCATATGATATTCCTGCAGATCTTATTGATGAATATTTTCAAATTGAAGAAAGCACTGCGATAGAAAGTCTTAGAGCTTTCGTCAAAGCAATCGTAGAAGTTTTTGGTGATTGGTATCCAAGGGCACCAAACGAGGCCGATATTTTTCAATTATTATCAATTAGAGAGCAACATGGATTTCCAGGGATGTTAGGGAGTATATTGACTGTATGCATTGGAAATGGAAGAAATGCCCAATTGCATGACATGAGATGTATACTGGTTATTGTCGTGAACCAACTATAATTCTAGAGGCAGTGGCTTCACAAGATCTTTGGATATGGCATGCCTTTTTTAGAATGTCTGGATCATTAAATGATATTAATATTCTTGTTCGGTCAACTATCTTCGCTGCACTTGCTGAAGGTCGTACTGCTCCTATCAATTATACAATTAATGGGCATGAATATACAATGGGATACTATTTAGCAGATGAGATTTATCCTAATTGGTCAACCTTTGTTAAGACAATCCCAAGACCATTAGGAGCAGAGAGAAAATATTTTGCAAGCAAGCAAGAGTCTGCAAGAAAGGATGTGGAGTGGGCATTTAGGGTGCTCCAATCTCGTTTTGCAATTGTACATGGATCTGTTCGATACTGGGATGAAGAAACGCTTGCATATATTATGAAAGCTTACATAATATGATTATTGAGGATGAATGAGCAATGAACCTTGGATTTGACCATGAGCATAAAGTCAATTCCTTTATATCAGTGTCACATGGTGAAATACCAGAACTATATGATTTTCTTCAAACTCATAATCGAATTAGGGATAGAGCAATTAGCTCTCAACTACAAGAAGATTTGATCGAACATTTGTGGGAACAATATGGCAACAAGTAGAATCTTTAGATTTGAACTTCTTATGTTATCATAATTTTCAAGTTTTTTATGTTTTTTTTTTCATTATGGTTGTTATCTGTTAAGTTAATTAATCCTACTTATTATTGTTAAGTGTTAGAGGAACTTCAAAAAAATATTATGAATTAATATCAATTTCATAACAATATATTTAAAATAACCAAGACTTTTCTATATATTTAATTAAAAATACATTACATTACAATAAATCAATCAAAGTTAATTAAAAATTAAAACCCCTCTTTTGCATAATTTCTAACTTTCTATTTTGAAAATACGCTGCAGAAATTGAATCCAAATTAGAAATATCTATTTTCATAATTTGTTCTTCTTTCTCAATCCTATCCAATTCTTGTTTCTCTTGACTTTGTTGAATCATCATGGCTTGTTGCTCTAACATAATTTTCCTGTCTTGTTTCTTCTGATCCTCAATTTCAACTAGAGTATCCCTGAATTGTTGTAAGAGATTTGTTACAGTTACCTCCCTAACTTTATCTTTTCCCTGTCTACATTTAAGTCGTTCCTTTGCAGTCTTTTGACCGATTGGTCTATCTTGATAAATTAATGGTTCACTATCTTCTCCTAAACTAACAGAATCAGGGGTAGAAAGAGTTGATGAAGCCGGACTTGCATTGACATGACTTTTTTGTTTCTTATTTGACCTTTGATGTTGACTTGCACGCTCAAATTGCCATTTGAGTTCTTTTCTTAAGATAACCCAACAATGTTCTAGTTGAAATCGTTTGTCAACGCAAGAAGCATACATTTGCCGAGCATCATTAATCTGGTAAATAAATAAATAAATTAAATAATGTTACAATATGTATTAAATAATTTAACATGGAAATGAAGGAAAAAAAATTACCCTTGATTCTTCGGTCATTCCACTTTGCTGACGATTTTCAATTTGAGTGACAAATCCAATAAATTTACCGACTTCTCTATTCATTTATTGCCATCTACTTGAGATGCTTATTTGGAAACGATTATTCAAGTTTTCTCCATTCTCTAAAAAGTAGCATGTATGTAAGCCCAGAATTATTTTGTTTGTTGTTCAACTCCTGTAATTGGATCCTTGCTTGTATTTAACCATGCAGAGACAAGTAAACAATCTTCTTCTAGTGAGAAGTTTTTACTTATTTGTGATTTTTTTATTGTATTGACATTTAAATTCGAGTATGTTAAGTCATTAATTAATTGATTAAAATCACTTGGTTGAGAGAGAATATCTTCTGACTCACTCATAAGAAAATTGGTAAAAAAGCTTGGAAAATTCGAATTCATCTACATTAAAAAAAAAAAATCAAGTTAAAACCTTATAAAATGGTGTAAAGGAAGCTCATATTCAATGTCTAGCAAATTTGTAGTTTCCATACATGTGAATTAGTAATAAGAATTGCCTTCTACTTGTTCTAACATTAATCTAATCATACAATTAATCTAATCACTTGGTTTAGTTGCATTTTTAACAAGATAAAATATAATTGACCTCAAATTAAAATAGGCAATCAAAAATAAATTTAAGATATGTCACTCCATGTTTTTATCAATATCAGCTACCAATCATTACTTCTTTTCAATTTTGTCAAAGATAACAATATAAATAAAAATTATTTTCCTTAACCCAAATCAAAAACATAAAATAACAAAGAAATAAAAATCATTACAAATAGCAAATAAAAATCAAGAGATGCAAAAAAATAATAAAAATAGAAAAAGTCTTTAAGCAAACATGCCTTTTGATTTCAGCTAATTAACACAATCGATATTATTAATTAACCAGAGAACAATTAATTCTTGTTTTCTAAATCAGAGAGAATGGTGAAATTTGCAGGTAAGTTTTTTTTTCCTTCTGTTTTGCTTAAATGTTGTCTTCTTCCTTCGGTTGGTTCTGCTTTTAAATGAAAAACATTAACGTTGGCCAACGGATATAAATCAACAAAGAAAAAAACAGTTGCCAACATCTTCATTTGCCTTTTGCTACATTTGCCTTTTGCTACAGAAAAAGATAGAAATAGCTTTTACCGTACTCAACAGCTATTTTAGCTATGAGTTTAGCTACCCGGTTGGAGTTGACATAAACAAATAAAAAAGCTAAAAGTACAAGATTTTCCTTTTGGCTCTTCTTTTACCTTCTCGGTTGGAGATGCTCTTACACGCTACATGCATCGTGATTTTTGTACCCGTTTAAAGGTGTTTAACTTCAAAATCAAATATAAAATTATTATTTTTAATATTTTTTATGATTTTGATATGTTAATATTAAAAGTAAAAATATATTTTTTAAAAAATATATGTTTTAAAAACATATCACACATTTAGTCTTAAGTGATTAATTAGTTGTTATTTGTCACTTGCAATTTAATAATTGCTCACCGCACCGTGTATTTTTTATTTTTCAAGTTCTCAATTAAAATCACCGGAGGATTTTCGCCACTTTATTTTCTTTTCTTTAAATGGAGAACCGCTGGATTTAATAAATTAGTTACTTGGTGTGCATTTCACCGCGGGTTATACTAATTTTTTTTAAAATTTTGCAATCTAGATTTTTATTTAACTAAACCATAAGAAAGTTAGTTTAAATTAAATTGATTAATTTTATGGGTCCAAATATAATTTTGATAACTTGTAAAAACATGACTTAGCTTTAAAAAAAAATAAAAATAAAAATAAAAATGATATCCCCTTTCAAAAAAATTATTAAGACAATGACATATTCGCTCGATCTTAGTTCCCAAGCGACTCGTGTCATGGACTCTATTGAGTTTAATAACATCTTTTTTTCTAAACTATTTTTTTTAATTATATTCACAGTTTATTTCTCCACTAATACAATATTAAAGGTAAAATCAAGAAAAACAATTAAAGGACCCAGAAAAAAAAAACATACACAACTAGTGAGTGAACTTGTCAAACCTATAAATTGGGTAACATGGGTTAGCACGTCAAACTTGTGAACCGGGTTATTAACTCTAGTGAGATTATAATTTGTTTTTTGAAAAACTATTTTTTATTTAACTACATGATAACAAAAATAGACGATCACAAAATCAAACACCAACCTGATACTGAGATGTTGAAAATAGTAATGAAAAAAAAAGAAAAAAAAGTTATACTCGCCAGACCTTTTTGAAACTATATTTTTTAGAATATGAGAAAAAAATTCAAGTTGAATATAAGAGAGAGAGAGAGGACACCCGAACAAACCCATTTTGGATTCGTAATTTTTTTCTTAAAGAAAAAAATTGAAAAAAACTAAGAGGTAAATATAGATTAAGATATTTAATATTTTAATATGGGTAATTTACCTGGGTGTATTTAATGAATTTGTTTATTCAAATCAAATTGAAATATAAATTAACAAACAAATAAGATTTATTAGATAAAATAAAATAAAAAACTAATACGTAAGGCTGCATATATTAAAAATATCATAATAAATAAATATTTTTCATTTCTAAAAATAAATTTAATATATATATAATTAAAAAAAAACTACAAATGAATAATATGAATCTCTTAAAACTTAAACAAAATCCAATAAAATTAAAAACTAATCACTATTTAAATGAGGATAAATAAGCACAAAACAATAATAGAGAAGTAATATATAAATTTAAAAATCATATTAAAAAAATTATAAATAAAAAAAAACCAAAGAATGAGATCAAGCATAGCACCTGGCTCATGATTAGAGGGCCTGCACACATGCTTTTTTTGTAAGATAATGGGGTGGATGACATGTCGTCTGCCTTAATTCAATTTGAAAAAAAAAAAGATATGTCGTCTAACATACACAGATTGCGAGCACTGTGGTTACTGAAAAATTAGAGTGCATTGTTTTTGTCCTCTAAAAACCAATTTCCAACCCCAAACACCTAAAAAATACTCTCACAACCCATCCTTAACCTCCAAAAGTGCAAAAACTGGTCCAAAATCATGAATCAACTCGGAACCTAATTTCTTCCCCAGCTCGGAATTTTTTTTTAGGCATTTTCAATGTAACAAAACATCTAATTTAAACTTTCCTTGTCATATAAAATCATTTAGAACAAAAATCTAATGTTTTGGTGGGTAGAACCGTTGAAATGATGTTTTTATCTCTAGACTGGATTTATGTGATTGCCTCTCTTTCCTCTCACTCAATAAAGATTGAAAATGATGAAATTAAAATTTAGTATCAAAATAAATATTTAAAAAATGCATAGGACTGGTCACCATATAATAAATAAGAATATGATGGACAAAAATATACTTCATTAACAAATTCAAATGCACAAAAAAAAATTGTGAAAAAAAATAAACTTGTTTTGCAATTAAACCCTCACCTTAAAAAAAATATGCAATTGAGTTTTAATTTGAATTTAATTGTGAAAAAAGTTTTAAAAATCAAATTAAAATTTATTAAAAATTTTAATATTATAGTCTACAATGAAAATATAAAAGGATGAATAATGATGTTGATATAGTAAAAACATCTTATCATTTAGCTTTACAGATAAAGATAATATATAATAATATGTCAAAGTTTTATAATTGTGTCTGAGTATTTAAGACGAATCACATTTCTTTGTTTCGCGTGAAAGAAATTAAAAAGAAAATGAAAAAGAAAAGTCATTGAGTGGAACTCAAATACCCGGATCACGTGTTTTCGGGTCTTGAATCCCGCCGACAAAACCCGAGATTCACATTTGAATTGAACTGGTCAACAAACTAAACCAACGCCTTTTTCGGGATTTGATGAGATTTTTTTTTTTTTTTTTTATCTTCAACACATTGCGGAACAGTTCAGGCTGCGTGGTACTGTGTTAATGATTATTGGGTAACTATTATTTTTTTAGAATGTTTTTTTTGAAACATATTGAAATATTTTTTTATTTTAAAATTTATTATTGTTATTAGATGAAAATAATTTAAAATTATAAAAAAATTATTTTGAAATAAAGAAAAAATAAAAAATTTCAAAACTTTTTAAAATATATAAAAAAAACCCCTCCTGTTAAGAAATAAATAGTGTATAAAACATGGAAAGGAAATCCAGATACAAAAACTGATGGAATCAGAATACCAACGAACAAAACAAAGGCATGGGTTGTACGAATTTTATTTAACTAACTGTATCTTCCCAAAGCAAGCGAATACTTCTCCTAGACGTTTCAATCGTCCAAATGCAGTTCTCCTGCGCGTGGGTCGAGACTCTTAAAATGGCCTCCCAAAAGTCCATGACGCTCTCTACAACTACTGGCGCCGCAAACGCAAAGGGGGACCTACTCCCATTACTCCGCACGTGATATGTTTTTTTTTATATATAATATGATTGAGTTTGTTTTTTTAAAAATATTTTATTTTTTAAAAATTATTTTTGATATTAATATATTAAAATTATTTAAAAAATTTTAAAAATATTAATTTTAAAAAAACAAATAAGCTTTATTATTTTCCGTGTTGACCGCGGTAACTTAACCACGATCAAGTTAATTTACGTATTCATGAGTTTAGCACGTTGTCAACTGTTTCATGTAACGTAAGATTTAGATCAAGAGCTGTTTTTACCGTTGCATATGTTATTGTGATGCAAATTACTTTTAATATAAGAGATTGACTTTTGATGATTGATCATCATAAGAAATTGACTTCATTTTAGAGTTGTATTAATTTAGTTTACATGATTCGTTGAGAGTTCATATAAAATATATCTTAAATTTTTTATATTATTATTAAATTTGTTCTAATAAATTAAACTTTAAAACTTTAAATTTGATTTTTTTTCAAATATAAATTTCAAATTAAATTATATTAGAGTTATTTTAATGTAATCTAAATATTTTTTTTTGTATTCAAATATAAAAAACAAATAGAAGACATTTGAATTAAAAAACAACCTCAAAAACATGTAAGAAGTAATTTGACTTTTAAAAAAAAAATGCAGTCTTAGGTCAATCTCGCACTCCTTTGCCATAATTTTTTTTCTTTTATAAAGGGTAGATAACATATTATTTGTCATCATTTTTTTTTTAAAAAAAGAAGAAACAAACAGCAGGTCGCTTGCTACTGCTGCTGCCCAGCTTAAAATTCGAGCATCAATCATTGTGGTGCTCACAAAATTATAGGGTGGAGATTTTTAGGTTGAAAATCTATGTTTTAACTCATTTCATCTCAAAACACCTAAAACCATCATAAAAGCTTTCCTAAACCACATACTAAACTCATAAGGCCCCAAAATCATCTAAGAAAATCAAATTAATTGAATCTCAAAAATCAAAACTGAACTTGATCTCTGTTTTCAAACATTTTTAAAGGGAAAACCTACCAACATGAAACTCTTATTGTGGAATGAAACTTGTTGATACCAAGTTTAATAATTGTTGTTGTTGGAATTATGACAACCAATTATTTTCTCTCCTTCATTATTTTCAACAACTTTCTTTCCAACTCAAGGATTGAAAAATAAACAAAATAAACTTTTGAAAAAACAATTTGTAAATTTGAAATGCGCCATGTATTTTCTTTGTGTTTCACATTTCAGTTCTCTATATTTTATTGTATTTCAACAATAATTTTGAACCTAATTTCAAATAATTAGACGGTAAAATGATGCAATTAAAAAAAGTGTTTGACAATTATTTTTCATTTTACATTTCTACTATAATTTAGAATCAAATTTTATATGATTATATAGTAAAATTACGCCACTAAAAATATAAATTTAAAAAAAATTGGGCAAGAGGATCACTGTTTATGTAAACAGTGGCTGCCTTCAAATTTTTTAGTTTTTGTTAAATATATATAAATAAATAAAACTAGGGGTAGAATACGCTTCTATACAGAGAATAAAATAGGGTTTCAAGGATTGGACTTTCAATCCTGGATGGGAAAGGAATTTGATCAGGACAGCTATTTGTTTTTTCAATGGACCTCTTTGACAATGTGGAATGATAAGAAATGTATTGGAGAAATTGTCTTCAAGGAGCGTAACGTGATAGTAAAGGGTTTGAGATCTATACAGCAGGTCTTGAGTTCGAGTCAGGGCGTATATCTTTTATAAGTATCTGGGACAGCCGGGATTTTACTCCCTCACCTGGACTCACAAAGTGCACTTTTCGGGAGGTGAGGTTTCCTCAAATCCAAAAAAAAAAAAGTATTAGAGAAATTTCATTAATTTAGTTTAATGCATTATGTTGAATTAAGTATAATACATAAAATATAGGATTTAGAGAATCAATGGGTGGTTTTTTTTTATAATGAATTTTTTTTAAATCCATTTTATTTAAAACACCTAATAACTATCATAAAAATATTTCTAAACCACGTATTGAATTTGTAATAACTCATAATTATTTTAAAAAATCAAAATCAACTTAATTCTAAAAGTCAAAACAGAACTTAATCTTTCTTCTTAAATATTTTTTTTAAAAAAATTTACCAACATCAAACCAAGTTGCTAATACAAATCTTAATAATTTTTGTTGTTGGAATCGTGACAACTAACTATTTTTTATTTTTACTGTTTTCGACAATCTTTTCTTTTATCTCTATAATTTAAAAAATCAAAAACAAACAAAATAAATTTTTGAACCAAAATAAAAGTTTTCATGAATTTAAGGTGATCCATGTATCTTCTTTATATTTCATTTTAGTTTATTGTATTTCAACTATAATTTTGAACCTAAATCCATATAATTAGAACGCAAATGAATGCAAAAAAAAAAAATGTTTAGCAATTATCTTTTGATTTCATATTTTTACTATAATTTAGAATTAAATTTTATATAATTATACAGTAAAATTACGCAACAAAAAAATAAAAAATTTTAAAAATAGGATGAGGTTCGCTGTTTATATAAACAGTGGTTTGTTAAATATATATATAAATAAATAAAACTAGGGGTGGAATATGCTTCCATACAATGAATAAAATAGGGTTTCATGGCTTGACTTTCGATCTTGGATAAGAAAGGAATTTGATCAGCACAGCTATTTTTTTTTTCAATGGACCCCTTTGACAACGTGGAATGATAAGAAGTGTCCATGACGGACTTGTCCTGCGGATTCCAGTGGCCTTTTACAAATTAACCAATCCAAACGGCAACATTCTTAACTTCTAGAAATATAATTTCCATAATATTGCCTTTTT
>Ga0325404_1005673_pt1 | contig 13140 bp, 6 predicted proteins | sample PopdelMetagenome_18_FD_205664 | JGI IMG/M metagenome (GOLD analysis project Ga0325404, IMG submission 205664) | Populus deltoides microbial communities from Bellville, Georgia, United States - Xylem-Control-R1 | ecosystem: Host-associated > Plants > Phyllosphere > Stem > Wood/Secondary xylem... | reverse complement strand
ATTGAATGAATTCTAACTGGAATTTTTTACCCAATTTCACATTTACTCTTTTTTTATTATTATTTTAGGGCAAGGGCAAGGGCAAGGGCAAGGGCAAGGGCGTGGTATTTGTGCTTTGTGGCGGAAAGGATCACAGCACAGTTTTTTTTTCATCAATTGGGCATCGAGCATCTGACAATGATAGAATTAAACTGGGTGGGAATCCAAACCACTTGCAAAAGGTGTCCTAACTTTTACTTTTTAATATTTTAAAAAACTTTATTTAAAAAAAAATATTAAATTGATTTTTTAAAATATTTTTCTACATTGATATTAAAAATAAAAATAAAAATTTTAAAAAAATCATTTAGAAATTTTCATACAAAAGTTAGTTTCAAAAAGCATTTTATGTTTAGAAGTGTGGTTGCGGTTATTTTTAGAGTGTTTTTCAATTAGAAATGCATTAAAATAATTTTTTTTATTTTTTTAAATTATTTTTAATATTAGCGCATTAAAATAATCCAAAAACATCAAAAAATATTAATTTAAAATAAAAAATTTAAAATTTTTGAAAATAAAAGTTGGGTTGCATTCTCAAAGAGTCCTAAGTACCATTATGAGTTATTTAACATTGTTATAGCTATTACTTTTTAAATTGTTTTTTAATTTAAAATGTATTAATATAATATTTTTATTTTAAAAAAAATTAACATGTGAAAATAATTTTTTAAAAAATAAAAAATCAATTTAAAACAAAAATATTTTTTTGAAATGCACGGAAACGAGGCTTAAACAAACACACCAAAAGAGGGCCAAATTTTGATAATTCAAGATCTTCTCCCCTTCCACCAATTTATAACTTGTGTTTACATTTAAATCAGGCTTGATCTTCGAAGAAAATAAAGGAATTACGAGTGTTACATTCATCTTATTATTACGAAATTATTTGCGATACAAAAAAAAAAAGGAAAAAAGAACACACGCACGCACAATCAACGGGAGACCTCAGGGAGCATTCATACCAGCCAACTCGAGCAACAAAATCACAAGCTCACCATGTCTCAGTACACATTAGAGTGGCTAGATCAGTCTGTCAATGTGCCCATCCATGCCGGTGGTAGCATTCCAGTCTGGTCTTGAACAGTCTTAAACAAAGGTGGTAACATCTTATAAACCCCAGCAACTTCCTTCATTGAATTGCCTCCCCCAGCTCCATCGTTAGCCTCGCCACTGTTTCCATTAGTCCAGATGCTGATTTTAGGCTGCAACCCATGAACTGCATCCGCGTTAATCCTAGCAATCTCTTGAAACATTCCGCTGTTGATCATTAAGTAATCTCTTAATGCTGCATAATTGCCACCTAACGCGTCTAAAAGGGTGCGTATATAGACTCCTTGTGCTTGTGCAAGTGCAACGAGTCCTTCAGCTTCCTTTTGCTTTGCATATAGCTCCCCATCAGCAACTTGTTGGCGAGCATAAAATGTTGCATCTGCTGTTGCTTTTTGTGCATCAGCATCTTTCTGCTTTTCATATAGAATTGCTTCTGCTGCTTTCTGCTTCGTATACAGCTCCCAGTTTGCTTCTTGAACCTGTTAAGTAAAACAAATTGGATTAGGAACCGGAGATGGTAATTTAGAATGATCAGTTGCTGAGTTTAATATATATATATATATAAGTTTAAATTGATTTAGTTACAAGCTAGCTTTTGAGAAATTATATGGTAACAAATAGTATATTAATCACCTTGGTTTCGTACTCCACGCTAGCCTGGCTCAGAAACTCAGCCTTGAGCTTCTCAGTTCTGGTCAATGCATTCATTCTCTCCACCTCCCTTTGCAACTCAGCCTCCCTCAGGGACACGGCCTTTGTTGCTTCCACCTCTGCCACCTGCGCTTCTTTGGACCAACCAGCCTTCTTCTTTGCCAAATCAGCATTGGCCTCTGCCACCTCTGCTTCTCTATGGTTCTCATAAATCTTAACCTCAGTCTTCACCTTTATCTCCTCCTTCTTCCCATCTCCTTGCCTTTGCGTCGCAATAATCTTCGTTTCAGCATCGATTCTCGCCGCATTTTGCAGAGTTTGACCCTCCCTTTGCTTTGATCCTACCTCTCCCTTCATTTTCGCTTCTGCTACATCAACTCTGGCTTGATTTGCAGCCTCCATTTGAGTCTTTTGACCCAAGTAAGAGAAGTACTCGTGCCCAGGAACATCGACAAGTTGTTTAACATTAGCATTATATATTAACAATCCAAACTGATTAAGTTCAAGCTGGACTTTCTCAAAAACTTCCTGTTTAAACTCTTTAGTTCCTTTGAAAACCTCTTCCATGGTCATGGAAGCAGCAAGTACTCTGGTTTCACCCTCAATGATACCCTGAACAAGCTCTTTAACATGGTTAGAGAGCTTGTCATGTCGAGAGATGAGCTTTGCATATTTAAAGAGGCTTTGTTCGTCGTCCACACGAGGGCCAATAGTGAAGACAGCAGGAAGAACAAAAGGGAGCTTCTCTGCACTCATGGCTTGGACTTCGAAGGTGTAGTTGACCGGTGAAACATCGAAGACAGTACATGACTGGCCGGGAAGGATCCATCCCTTTTTGGCTAGCTTAATATCAGAGATACCAACCCCGGTTATCACCAAAAACTCGGACGGACTAGCAACTTTATACATGGTTGTTAAGTGTATGAACTTGAAAAAGTAAGCACAGAAGTAGGCAAACAATCAGGGAAGGAAAGGGGTGAAAAGAGAATGTTGTGATGAACTTCAGAAAGATGAATATATACAGGTGAATAATATCATATGATCAGTGGAGAAAGAATATCCTTGAGAAATATTTTTCCAACACAACGAATATTATTGACATTAACATGGAATTTACAAAGCGGTTTCCATAGTTTTGCCAGGCATCAAGCCATGAACTTCTCATCAGTTGTTATCATTGTTTGAATACTATTGTATATATTTTCTGATTGGTGTCTGATTCCACGTAGTTGCACATCATTTTCATCATCTTGTTTTTCTTCTTGTTGACTTCTAGCCAGCCTGCAACGAAGGGTACGCTTTGTCTGCACAGTAGATCACAAAACAAGAGATTGAACCTACGAGCTTACTTGGGAAAAACACAACTGATATTGTTGTTAATCGGTCCATGTCTTGTCGTCAATGCGATATGGATCTGGTTTAAATATTTTAAAAAATAATTATTATTTATTTATATATATATATATAAAAATATAACTTATAAACAAAAATAAGTTTTTATTTGTTAAAATAGTATAGTTCTTTTTTTTTATATTGATTCTATAATTAATCTACAAATAAAATTAATCCAAAAATAAATTCTTATATCACAAATAAATTTCCTTTAAAATCTACAGTTATGCTGACCAAGTCGATCTTGAGAGTTTTGTGAAAACCAATAATAAACGATGCATGATGGAAGAAAAAACAATTATATATAAAAAAGTTTTTATTTGTTAAAATAATATAGTTCTTTCTTTTTCTTTTTCCATCTTAATTCTTTATATTAATTTGATAAAATTTATACTTTAAATATTTTTTGAATTGTCCTACTGAAACAATTGATCTGGAAATTAGAAAATAAATTATTCTATCACAAATAAATTTTCTTTAAAATCTACAGTTCATGAGAAAACCAATAATAAATGATGCATGGTGGGGAAAAAAAATTATAATGATTGGGGTTACATCAAAGAAATAGTCCGTGGGATTTGATTCCAGGTGTATCGAGGATAAAATAGAATCGTTTCCAGGACAAAGCACGCGCTCTAGAGGGGCCCACACGGTAGAGATACATTTATTTCTTCATGAATTCCACTTGTACTTTGGCCATGTTCTTCCTTTTCTTCTCCTGTCATCTCACACTGTCAATCCATTTAAAGAACCAGCCTATATTATATCAACCTGTGTTTGATAGCGTTTGCCAGTTCACCGGACATTACTTTTAAAAAATTATATATTAAAATAATATATATTTTTTAAATTTTATTTTTGATATTAATATATTAAAAAGTAATAACTTGAAAATATTAAAAAATAATAACTTGAAAAGAATACAATAAATAAATAAATCATCTATAAATCATAGTTGTCATTTATCTCTCAAATATACTATATGGTCTTTATTTTTTTTATTATTTTAAATTCAAATCTTTAAGTTTTAATCGTTGTTTTTTAGTTTTTTTTTTGTTGATGTTTTATTTTAATTCTTAATTTAAATATATAAGGTATTTCAAACTGGTCTTTTTATTTTTAATTTTTTAATTTTTTTCTTTGCTTCTTTTATTAAAGTTTTTATGACTTGCAATTTGATTCTTCAAATTAAATTTATGATTTTTATTTTTTAATGATAATATTGATTTCAATTTATCCATTTTCTTTTGATTTTTTATTGTTTTTTATTAAAATTTTAATAGTTTTCAACTCTATATTTCAAATCAAGTTAAATATTTTTATTTTTTTAATAATAATAGTAGTAGTGATGATGACATAGTGATAATAATAATAATAATATCAACATCAACAATAATAATAATGATAATAATTGTTGTGTTAGTTGTTAAAATAGTAAAGTTTGATTTATTTTGTTTTTAAAAATATTTAAATTATTTTTTTATCGTGAAAAGGAAAAGATAAAATGACAGGACACAATTGTCAAAGCCTTTGTTGAAATGATCAATCAATCACACCAAAAAAAAAAATGATTTTAAAGATAAAATGACAAGACATAATTGTCAAAGCCTTTGTTGAAATGATCAATCAGACACACGAAAAAAATGATTTCATCCCTGTCAGCGAGGATTGTGATTTTGTCTGAGAAAGGAAAAATGACCGTTTTACTATTGTAATTCAAAGTAATCTATCTCTTAGGCTACAATAATTGACTTATGGCTTTTAGTGTTTTTTTTTTTATAAAAAAAAAATTTAAAGCTACAGGCAACACACGCTTTCTCGAAGCCCTAATCAAAGAAAGCAATACAAGTAGTTTGATCGAGTCTTTGAAGCCCTAAAATATTATCTGGATCATGCCTAAAAAGCTAGAGGCCTAGCCTACCAGCCCAAAGAAGGCCCATCATGAAACAAACCGGACAGGCCCATAATTTTAACGAGTAGAAGCGATGACAGAAAGCAACCACAAGACTAGGGAATGCCATATCAAAAACACCTCGGTGGTGACTAAAGTTTTTCAAGAGAAATCATTCCTCCAATGGGCAGAAGCCACGCAAATAAATCCACGCCACGTATCCACATGGTTTAATATTTCTTCTCAAAAGGGCTGGAGCTTAGCTGATCTTAGCTAACCATTTTATTTACAAGGAGACTCCATCAATGATTGATACCATTCAAGAATGAATGATCGCTGCTCAAAAACTTATTTGTGAAGGATATTTTATGATTAAAGAGAGCATGAACCGGAAGAATAGTCAGGGCGTGCATCTCTTGTAAAAGCCTGAGACAGCCAGGATTTTACTTACTCACCTGAACCTACAAAATACATTTTTCAGAAAATAAAGTTTCCCTTGAATCTAAAAAAAAATAAACTGTTAGAATAAGCAACCAATAAGATGCAAAAAATGGGACAAACTAACTTGGTTAAAAGCCCAAATCATTGGGTTGGAAAGTCATCCTCAATACAGTGTTTTTTTATTTTAAAAAAATCAAATAACATTATATATATATTATTTAAAAAATTAAAATAATACTTTAGACAAAAATTAAAAATAAAATCCCTTAAATAGATTCATATGAGTTTGACAAAATAAACCAGATTATAAACTAACCAGCCAAGTTATCAAAGTCTAACCGAATTAACCCTAAAAGGTGCAACTCAATTAGTCAGGTCCTGAATTTGTTCTCTATATATCACCAGTTCAAGTCCCACAAATCTCAAAGTCACTATAGGCTTACATGGTTGTTAACTCCAGGGCTCGTGAGATTAGTCGAGGTAGACACAAGCTAACCCACATTAATCTAAAGAAAAAAAAGTTTAACCGAATCAATGTGTAAATCAGTTCAAATTGGCTGAGTTCCATGACAGCAAGTCATTAGACTAGTCAGGTTTAATGACTAAACTTTCCAAAATTGAAAAGGATTCCCAGAACATGGGAAACTTTTAAGGAGAAACTGAAATTCTTTACAAAACAAAATCGACTACAAAAGATCATACATAAGCCAGCGGGAACACATTCACATAATTACATCAAAAATCAACATCTGGTTGTTAAGCACTCTCAACCGCCTCTCTTAAACGAGGGAACCGATGTGCCCACCGTGAAAATCCTGCAAAAGAGGTTCAACATATGAAATCTGAAATTTAACTACGAACAACTTCGGAAAAATGAAATCTGCAACGAGTTAAAGGTAGGAAGGCATAACAAGAAAAAGGTTGAAACTATCTGATGCTTTCAAGTTTCAAAGACAGACCTGAAGTAACAATCTCGAGAAGATCTGTTTCTTCTCTAACCATATCAGACATACCCTGAGTCAATTGACAAACTTGTAGGTTAGTCTCATCAAGCAGTGATATAGTGAAAGGTGTTACTTCTAGGAGAGGAGCAGGTGGTGGCCAAGGCCATCTGAACACTGATATAATGAAAGGTGTTTCTTCTAGGAAGGAAAATGTGAGCCTAATCAAGCCCTTCAAGAAGCATTCAAAATACACTGTAACGCTTTTAAACATCAATTTTACCTGCTTACAAGAAGCCAAACTTCTTGCAATGATTTTATATAGATTATGGAGGGAGCTGTTGTCGAAGTTGGGATGGTTTAGAAGAGTCTCCTCTGATGTATAATCAAATATCAGAGAACAAATGCTTGAAGCCATGATAATAACAGAAAGGTCACTTGCATTCCCTGAACAATCAAGATCAGAACCTCTAGTCAAGGATTAATGACGCATTAAGATCATAATACTTGTGAAAGAGAGAACATCAAAGGATATATGACACCCCCTCCCAAGTCATCTACATGCACACAGGCATGCATGCAAACACGTGAAAGAAAGAAATTCTGACTTTTATTAAATATAAGAAGATGACAATTTCTAATCAAAGCTTTATTATTTACCTGCCCAATATCCTATGGCCTTCAAAAGATCAATGAAGGTTGATTCATCCATTCGAAATCGCATTTGTTCTTTCTATTAATGAAAAAAACATAAGGTCAGAAAAAAGTTGCCAATAATGCATAACAACAATAAAAAAAATCAGGTTGCTATAAAGATAGCACTACCTTCAACAGCAAATTCAATACTGTATCACATGCCAAGAAGGTGCAGCCATCATCAACAACCATGTTGCCATGTGGTCCAATCAACTTTACAAGGCATTCTGCAACCTGAAAAACAAACCAATAATGTTATTTTTGAACTTACAACTCTTTTTCCACGAGAAAAAGAAATTGTCTTCTGGTGAAAAGTTATGGTTGAATCGTGGACGGCAGCTTGAAGCCTGTTACGAATGACTATTCAACCCACATAAAATGTTATTCGCTTAAGAGAGCAGCGAAAGGCCAAACTCAAGCTTTCATATATATATATATATATATATATATATATATAATACAGCACAGATTGGACCAGTTTTGCCAAGGACTGGCCACTAAAGGAACTGCCACCCTCACTTGCTGCCCTCTATCACCTTTGTCCCGGCGCTGACTTTGTTTTAAAGTGGAAAGTAGGACGAGAAAAAAACTCCAAGCAAATGCAAAAGGGTTTTTGCGTGTTGTGCCATTGCTTGTTCCCTTGACCATACATCCAAGAATGGAAAGACAATGGGATAAGACTACAGGAAGAAAATCTTGTAATAAGCTTATTTCCAAAAACAAATCATCAACTCAGGGAATGCTGCTGTACTGGACTGGATAGTGCATCCAATTGAATGGAGAAGGGGTAGAAAATATTACAAGTTAATAAAATGGTTTAGAATGGAGTAGGGAATACATTACATTGCTCAATGATACATGTCCACGAAATCATACCCTCCAATGGTCTTTATACAAGGAACCAAGAACAAATTATTAATGGAAGAAAGAGCAGCTACATTAATCAATGTCATTATGTGTTCCACCAAAAAGTTGACCAAGAAAATACATTTAGCTGAAAACTAGACCAACTTACAGCTTTGTAACCTCCAGAAGAAATCAAAGCTTCACACCCTTCAATATCCATTGTAATTTGACACATCATTGGAAGTAGAAAAGATATAGAGTGAAAAGGGCTGTCGTTCAAAATAAAGTGGGCAAAGTTATTATCAGAGTACAATATTGAGAAAGTAACCTCACAGCCTACTGCAAAAATATATTCACAAACCTTGGTTCATCTTCACCTTCAATTGTCAGCATATAGTCCAAAAGCTCTCTAACTTTCTCTTTGCATGCATTGGGTGTTTCTGCAAGATAGCTATAACAAACAAAAACATTAGTCCACATATAGCATAAAAACAGCTCCTTTAGTAAATGCACTAGCAGAATTTGTTATCAGAAAATAGGAACTGAACATCATGTATTAAGAAAACCTGTCCACGAGTATTTACCATCCATATAAATGAATGATAAATTGGAGTTGTGATTGGAGACAAGGCAGTACCGCCTAGCTCAGGAACTATCTCACATTCAATATTCATGGAAAACAATGTGTGTTGACACCACTAGGACGGTTGAGGGTTATTTTAACATGGATATTATTAGTTCACCCGTTCATGATATCAGTGTAGCAGGACACTAATTAAAGCATAAAAAATGGTAGCAATCATTTCTTACTGTTGCATTTTATTCTTTACACCACCAATTGCAACAAAACTAACATTGTCCATGTTTCTGATGCCAGAAAGTTAGTGGCATACAACATACCTCCCAACTACCCGTACAGATGCAAGAAGATCATTTCCTTTCTTTTGCCCATGCTCCTGAAGAATAACAATTGTTAAAGCAAGGATAGGATGAAGATGACAGGTTTTAAGAACCAAAAAAATCATTACCTTGGCATCTTGTAGATACTCTAGAACTACAGTAATTGTCTCGTTAAGCCCATTGATCACCTTTATTAAAGTTCTTTCATCAATAATACTCCCTAGACAAAGTTATAGCAAGAAGATTAAATTCCACATGAACAAAAAGCACATGGTGAAAATATGACTCTTGGAATAAGATGACCGACAAAAGCTAATGTGAGTTTAGGAATGGGAATATGAGAGTGTCATCACATAAGCATACATGCTGTTCAAAAATAATGTACTCAACGCAAAAATAGCATCCATCAATGAGAAGTTGATGCAAAATTCACTTGTATTTGTTATGATTTCCCAACCCGCTAAGCATATGCCAAATATACTTGATATTTGCAAATTCTTCACGTCAATTAGAGCATTATAACTCACATGCTAGCATATTAACTTTTGTTTACCTTCAACTTCATCGATGGTTGACGTCAATTTGATTACCCTCTCGACCAAGGAAAAGGCAATAGCCACATTTCTTTGCTTTAAGAGAATAGTTTCAACAGTTGTTGACGTATCCTTGGAAGCTTCATATTTCAAATAGGCCAGATCATTCAGCAAAACAGCAACTTCAACCCTTGCAGACTCCAAGACAAGCAGAAAACACCTGAAAACAAAATTACTGAAGTATTATGGCATATTCCATAACAAATTACTTGTAAAAGAAGCAATGCAATTTAAATATAACATACCGGTCAACTGGTATGGAGTCTGGTAAATCAGGTAAGTTTGGCTGACCAAGCAGCCAGCCTTCCCCCATTATAGATATCACAGATTCAGCCAAAATAAGGGCATGAAGCTTTTCAGCAGGTTCTGCACATTAAATGGCACAAGTGAATCTATAATCTAAAATGAAATTGCATGCTCTAAGCATATTGAATAAAATAAATGAATTCAATTTTTCATTACGCTCACTCATCAATCAACGATCATGAGATAAAAGGGGGAAAAGGCCCATTTAACTTGAGCAGAGTTCATACAATATCTAGATCCTATCCAAACAATAGAGTATCACTGTAAAGAGGGTATTATGCACAATTCCTTTATGAAAGATTGAAAGCAGAGTGGTTATAAGCTTAGCAATGATTATTTTAATTTCCAATCCCATCTCAAATGCTCAAAGATGTTCCCAAAAACTCCATGACAAGTTTAAAGGCGTTCCCTAGCAATTTGTCACTGATGCCAAACCCACCCATGCATCGGGTGATTATTTAAAATACAACCATAGATTCAGGTATACCATTTCTAGTCCAAAGAGAAAAGGGAGAATCAAAGGGAAACAAAAATGTCAATGTTAGAGATCCCTCACAAAAAGTTAGCAGATGAAATAAATCCCATTCCAAAAAACATGCCAAGCTGGTTAAAGGAAAAGGTCACTCAAAGAGAAAGCTATGCCCCTTCACATTTGTCCAAGCACAGATAAGTTTCCAAGTCACCAAGAATGTAAGATAGTTGGTAATTTAAAAGAGAAATCATGTAAAAGGAGAACAAGTACTGTACCTACACGATTCTGTAAAATAGCCACAATCCCAGCACGCATATAATCTGGCCATTTATTGCCAGCCATTGCACACAATGCATCACAAAGTGGTTTCTGAAACAGCAAGAAAATGACACAAACAGCTTTAGAATTGGAATAAGGAACTATCAAGCCCCCCCCCCCCCCCAACTTTATCCAAAACCAGCCAAACACCAAAACAGAAAATCTCAATGCGTGTTGGTCATTGAATATGATTGAGTTGCAAATATCAACAGCAGACATTAGTTATTTCAATTCCAGAGTGCACTAATCAAACCAAGAATTTTCCAAAGTTTCTGTAAGACAAAAGGAAATTTGGACCTTAAAAGAACAAATAATGCAGAAACAAGGGACCAACAGACAAAACAATGAAGTAAGACCCCATCTATGATATGAACTCTGAACTGTCAATTACCACTGCCATCAACATTCTGCCATTCAATCTTTAGTTCTAAAAAATATTTGCTAATCCTATTTTGATAAGGATTTCTAAGAGTCACATAAATTTGAATGCCAAGACAGATTATTGAGAGTTGTTTGCATGTTGAGTTTGGCCATTCAATCTAGGCTCTAGTTTCCTCTACTAATTTGTTCCCCATCCAAGCATGTAAAATTAGCTGCATTTGTAACTATCTAGTATCAATTATACAGTTTGGCTAAATGACTCCTTCCTGAAACAGTAACAACTACGAAGCATAATAACTTACTGAATACTTTGATGAGAAGATCTCGGATAGTAGATGAAGTGCTTCAAATTTAAGAGAATTGTGCAACAAAGCAAATTGTCTTGCTACTGTGGCCACCTGCAAGAGAAAGGCAAACAATCTTTACACAATTGAATCCAAAACAAAATAGCTGGAGGTTAAGGTCCAGTCTTCAAAGACTAAGAAAATTTAGCAGATAAAGAGCTTAAAGTTATGAAAAGGATATACCAGATGCCAATATTAGCCTTTAGCTTACCATAATTGATAGCTCTGACACATAGGTATTGGTAACAACATCCTGAGACAACCTGCTTAGTATAGACTGTACAATTTTCATCGCCAGCTCCATCATATGAGAGCCTGCAGGATTTTGCATGACTCATTCAGAATAAAAAATTTTGGAAGAAAATCCTCTATTTCACATGAAAAAATACCTCTACTTTCATTAGAATAGAAGCTAAGATGCTATAACAATTTAAACCGAGGAACGGCAGTTTACCCACATAACCATGTTGCAGCTAAAAGAATCAGATAAATTTTTTTTCATTCAAAATTAACAAGTACGATATCTCAAAGGCTTGCCAATGAAAGACATTGAAGAATAACATTAATTACCATCAGGCAAAGAACTCATCTGCGAAGCTAGCACTTTCATGCCTCCAGATTCATAAAATGCTGTGGCTCCGTCTTCATATGAAGTTGTTACCAGATATAAAAATTCATAGCACTCTTCAAGAACAGGTGAACCTGATCTGTGATTCGAAAAACAAACACTCGGTCAGCAACCTAAAATAATCAAAATAGCAAAATTAGTGATAATCAAGGCAACCGAAAAAACAAAATCCTGGGCAATATTTCATGAGAGGCCATTATAAGATAAGTAGTTTGTGAGAATGTAGAACAAATCATTAGCAAAATCAGGAAATGGGACAGATTTTCCAGCACTGCTTCCAATTAAGTTAAGGAAATGAAGCTTACACTTCCGGCATTATTTCCAAAATCAAAGGAATCTTCGAAACCATTTCTTTCGATGCAGCAATATCCGGCACGCGACAGAATGCAGCCAGAACTGTAACTGATAACTGCAGATACATATCCCTATTATCTCCTCCACTAACACTTCCTTTACCCATACCTAACCAAGTAAATAAAAAAATAAAAAAAAAACATACAAATTAAAAACTCCTCAATTAACACTTTTAATTTCAGCATAATAAAGATAAAAACCAGTAATTAAATTATTAAAAAAGACGAAGAAGAAGCGTTACCGGTTCTTAAGAGTCGGTCGAGAAAGTGAACACCGACTGCGTTGTAAACTTTTCGGAGAGAAACGAGGTCGTCTCCATTACAAAATTTGGTAACTAGGAGTAGACCGGCAAGGCGTTGCTCATCTCTTTCACCTTTCAATAGCTTCAAGCAATCGTCCAAAGACGGGGTTTGTTGCCGCTGTTGTTCCTGCGAGAAGAGAAGAGTTAGAGTCTTAGAGGCTCGGAAATTTTGCAAGATTTTGTGCGTGAGGGAGATTTTTACCATGAGGTATTCGGAAGTTTTTAGATTGATTAGCTGCTTGACTTGAGGAGTCGCGCTGCTCAAATGCTTAGAAAGAGGCCTTAAAAATGAAAGCAGGAATGAGAGTTGGTCGGAGGCTTCTTTCTGGTCCTTGCTCCATACTAGCAGACTCTCTAAAGCTTTGAATAAAATTACGAGTTCACTGCGGGAACACTCCTCAGACCCTTTTCAGTAACACAAAATAATTTTCCTTTTTTTCTCTCTCCAAATTTTCTTCTCCAATAAAAAAACAGAAAATATGTTATTTTAAAAAAAAATTCAAAACATTTTTTCAGCCTAGAAAATTTTAAAAATACGTCCATGTTATACTCTTTTCCATTTCGAGAAAAATAAGAAAATAAAAATTGTGCTAAAT
>Ga0325404_1005668_pt1 | contig 13145 bp, 9 predicted proteins | sample PopdelMetagenome_18_FD_205664 | JGI IMG/M metagenome (GOLD analysis project Ga0325404, IMG submission 205664) | Populus deltoides microbial communities from Bellville, Georgia, United States - Xylem-Control-R1 | ecosystem: Host-associated > Plants > Phyllosphere > Stem > Wood/Secondary xylem... | reverse complement strand
CATAATGTTCGCGTATATACATAATTCAAATTTTCGTTGAGAATTATGGGTATTTGTTCTCGAGTCTCGAAATGTTTATTTTGGTCGATAAATGGAGGAGAAGTAATTACTCTCGCTACACACAAATTAATGCCTTAATGTTAAAAAAATAAATAAATAAAAATAAAAATAAAAAAGCCGCACATCGTGCAACTGTACATGCAATCTCAATCTTAATCTCCCTCCTCTTTCTTGAACCCGTGTCTCCCTCCCTCCCTCTCTCTCTCAAAACCTCAAAACTGCCAGGAAGCTAACGGTTTTTTCCTCTCTAAAACCCTAAAAATTATCTATTAAAATTTCCCAAGAACCAAACAAAACGGCATCTCCTCAAAAATCTAAAACCACTTTTCTTTTCCATGCTCAACAAATGGACCAGGTCACTCTATTTTCCCGTTAAATCCCCAATTCTTACCTCTCTCTCCTCCCTCATCTTCTCTAAACTCTCTATCTCCTCCGCTGCCAATCTCGATACCACCACCATCAACACCACCACCCCTCTTGTTCAAATCTCGACGGACCCAGTTCACGCGATTCTCTCTGGCTTTAGGGACCTGGGTTTCAGACAATTTGTCAGTGGTCATTACTTCAAAGACTTGGTTTTAATGTTAAATCAGGCTCAAATGGATGATGTGATTGAGAATTTGAGCGTCCAGAATGCGGATTTTGTGGTGGATTTCTATCATTTGTCAAGGAATGAGTTTGGATTCCAACATTCGAGGGTTTCTAGGTTTTTGGTTTCTCATGTTTTGGCGCGAAAGAGAAGGTTTAAGGACTTGCGTTTGGTTTTGGATCAAATGCTTCAAGAGGAAGGTGACTTTCTTACTTATCGAAATTAATGTCAGAAAACAATCTTTCTGGCTTCTATGATTTGAAAAGTTTCTTTTTTTTTTCTTTTTTAATGAGACTAATGAGTTTGTTTAGGTCAATTGATGTCTGTTTGGCAATTTCTAGATTTTAACAATTCGGGTTTAGTTTCTTGTTTGTTGAAGTTTTGAAAAATGCTAATTTTGTTGTTTATAGATTTCGTGTGATTTCTGATAGGCACCGGGTCAGCTCCTTTGCTTTGTAAGCTGCTTTTCAGTAGCTTCAAGGGTTGGGATTCGAGCAATGTGGTATGGGATATGTTGGCTTTTATTTATTCGAGGTTTGAGATGGTTCATGATGCTCTTTTTGTTCTCGTGAAGATGAAAGAACAGAATTTGCGACCATCGATACAGACGTACAACAGTTTGTTGTACAACTTGAGGCACACTGATATTATGTGGGATGTCTACAATGACATCAAAGACAGTGGCACTCCTCAGAGTGCTCGCACTAGTTCCATAATTGTAGATGGGCTATGCGGACAGTCTAGATTTCGAGATGCAGTTTTGTTCCTGCGGCAGAATGATGGGAAGGAGTTTGCACCTTCTGTTGTTTCTTTTAATACCATCATGTCAAGGTACTGTAAGTTAGGTTTAGCTGATATTGCAAAATCTTTTTTCTGTATGATGCTCAAATATGGAATGCTTCCCGACACATACAGTTACAATATACTTATTCATGGGTTGATTGTAGCTGGTTCCATGGAAGAAGCTTTGGAGCTCACAAATGACATGGAGAAGCAGGGTTTACAGCCTGATATGGTAACTTACAAAATTGTTGCCAAAGGTTTCCATCTACTTGGTTTGGTGAGTGGGGCCCGGGAGATCATTCAGAAGATGTTAACTGATGAAGGGCTAAAGCCAGATCTTGTTACCTATACAATACTAATATGCGGGCATTGCCAAATGGGAAATATTGAGGAAGCATTAAGGTTGAGAAGGGATCTGCTTTCAAGCGGTTTTCAGTTGAATGTCATTTTATACAGTGTGTTGCTCAGCAGCTTGTGTAAACGTGGACAAGTTGATGAAGCATTGCAATTGCTTTATGAAATGGAAGCCAACAACTTGCAACCAGATCTTGTTACATATTCTATCCTTATTCATGGCCTTTGCAAGCAAGGAAAAGTCCAACAGGCCATACAACTATATAAAGAAATGTGCTTCAACAGAATCTTTCCAAATTCTTTTGCCCACAGCGGTATTCTAAAGGGTCTTTGTGAGAAAGGGATGTTATCAGATGCCAGGATGTATTTTGACTCTCTGATAATGAGTAACTTGAAGCCTGATGTTACTTTGTATAATATCATGATCGATGGGTATGTGAAACTTGGTGATGTTGAAGAGGCTGTCCGAATATACAAGAGGTTGAGAGACAAAGCAATAACTCCTAGTATAGTAACTTTTAATTCTCTTATTTATGGATTCTGCAAAAACAGAAAGGTTGTTGAGGCTAGAAGGTTGTTGGATTCAATCAAGGTGCATGGATTGGAACCAAGTGCAGTAACTTATACCACTCTCATGAATGCATACTGTGAAGAGGGTAATATAAACAAGTTGCATGAATTGCTGCTTGAGATGAATTTAAAAGACATAGAACCTACTGTTGTCACTTACACTGTAGTAATCAAAGGACTCTGCAAACAACGGAAATTAGAAGAATCTGTCCAATTACTAGAGGATATGCGTGCTAAAGGCCTAGCTCCAGATCAAATTACATACAATACAATCATTCAGTGTTTCTGCAAGGCTAAAGACATGAGAAAAGCATTTGAATTACTTGATGACATGTTGATTCATAACCTAGAGCCTACTCCTGCTACATATAATGTTCTCATTGATGGCCTTTGTCGATATGGTGATGTAGAGGATGCTGACCGTGTACTGGTTTCTCTTCAGGACCGAAATATCAACTTGACAAAAGTTGCTTACACCACAATGATCAAAGCACATTGCGTCAAGGGTGATGCACAACGAGCAGTGAAGGTGTTCCATCAAATGGTGGAGAAGGGGTTTGAAGTATCGATCAGAGATTATAGTGCTGTGATTAATAGATTATGCAAGAGATGTCTAATAAATGAAGCCAAGTACTATTTCTGTATTATGTTATCTGATGGTGTATCCCCTGATCAAGAAATATTTGAAATGATGCTTAATGCCTTTCACAGAGCTGGCCATGTCCACTCGGTGTTTGAACTACTAGCTGTGATGATCAAATTCGGGTTACTGCATGATTAATCCATGAAATAGTGCTGCCAATCTGGTTCGCTGCATCCATGCAAGAGCTGTCGGTTTTTTTAGAAGTTTGAGCACATTTGTATAAAAGGTATGGAGTAACCAGATACCTGCATATCCGTTATGGTCACTTTCAACCATGGAATTAACTTAAAAGGTGTGATCATGAAATTCATTGTCATGGATGATTGACAACCAATAATGTTAAGAGTATCTTGCAGATGCTTTAAGATAGGAAACGCACCATTTTAGATTTTAAATGAGGTTTCTCGGGCTGTGCCAAATTTTAGCTTATATAGGCTATTATCTGTCGTTTTATGTTTTAATCATGCAAGTAAATTCCAGAATAGCTGGGGTCACAAACATTATCAAGAAAGATACTTGCTGTGGAATGGTAAATTCACAGGATAACATTGACAGCATCCCTAAGTCCACCTTCTAGGTTAATTGTATCCAGCAGATTATTACAATACCAGTTACCAATTTTGAGTAACTATTTTGTGGAGAGCTCATAAAGAAACTTGAAAGTGCATGAAGGTATTAGAACAATCAAGTTTTCTCAGTAATCGCTTTAGTCAGAATAGAATGAAGCTGTAACTGGCAATCACAAAAATGCTACCCTATTTCTTTCAAGTTTTGATATATTTTCAGCTTTTTCTTTCTTTTTTGAGTATGGTTTTATGCAATGAAGCATAAGAATCAGCATTTTCATGTATCTATGCACGTTTGATTGATTTATTTCTTCCTGTTCAGAGCAGCTGGAAGAAGGCTGTCTTTGACTTTCATCAATTTTGTTTGTTTGTGAACTATGGATGATTACAAAAGCTGAAGACAATATGCTCATTGAAAATAAACAAGTTGGTTAACATTTTCGGTAGTGATCTTTCTGGGTTTTACTGAACTTACAAGTTGGTTCCGAAATCTGGGAACTTTGTTGCATCTGAAACATGTGGTAATAAAATACTGGACTTTATGTTTCTGAATTCTGTTTTCCTGGTGTATTTCTATATGTATCCTGCAAGTGAATATACAACAAATTATTTTCTTTCAACACCCACCTCCAATCCTAGGTTTGAATGATACAAAATTTTGTTGCATGCTTGCAAGCATTAGAGTTGATCAGTGAATCGTGAAAGGATACTTTGTAGCTCATCTGAGATACCGCTTGGCATTGAGAAGCAGCTCCTGAACATATATCAGGCACTTGATGGCAAAGATTCAACCTTGTGCGCATCATTTAATTTTCTGAAGCTTCTAATTCTAAGCTTCCGACAGTGGTGTGTAAAATTTTAGATTTGTCTGTTTGTTCTCATCTTTACATGAGTTTGCCTGAAATGCATGGTGTTTAGAAATCACTCTTTAAGTCTTGGACAAGAATGAAACTATGCGAGGATTAGAAAGATATAGGAAAAGAAATGAGAATATATTGTCGAATTCAGGGAGGAAGAACGAATAAAAGCACTTGCATATGAAATACGCATGGCAAAATAGGGAAGCGATTTATTGATATATTGATGTCTCGACTTGCTTCAATATTTTATTTTATTTCTTTTGTCTACAAACGCTTTTTAATCTCTATGCCAACAATTCTCAGATTTAAAACTGTGTTCTCTCCTCAGGTTCCTAGCCTCCTCATCTTCAAGAACTCAACAGAGCTCACTGCTAGCGATGTCTTGCAATGAGAATGGTGGAAAAAGTAACTGCATGATCTAGGTTCATAACGGGGTACGAGTTGCAAAAGATAATGCGTGCTTGTTGTGTCAGGCTTACCCCATCAATTGCATGAGCCAGTTTAGGCCTTAAACTCGGCGATATCAAGAAAGCTTCCTGGAGATCTCAGGTTTTCGAGTGGTGATGCCAACAAGATCGTAAAGGATGGGAGAAATGCTGTTAGCTGGACATGGTTCATCTAGTTGAAGGAAGTATGTATCTCCCACCCACTTTTTAATGCAATTCAGAGCTCCCACGATTGTTTTGAACCTTATAAATGCATGTCTCGGCCTAAGCATTTCATGGCTGACGGCTTCTATACGTGATAAATACCATGCTTTTAAAATTTAAATGGCTTTGCTGCAGTACGTGAGCTAGACCAAAGTTCAGGATGCAACAAAACTCAAGGGATCAATTTCAAGTAAAATACAAATAGCTTTGCCGCAGAACGCGAGCTAGACCAACGTTCAGGTTGCAACAAAACTAGATTTTCCATTCTTTATAAGCTACCCAACTCGCAAGGCTGTCCAACTTAAGAAGCCCGTTGTCCTTGTTGCAGCTTATGGCGAGCTCAAATTGTTCTTTGTTTTGGTATAAAAAATTGCTCGTATATTTCCGGTAAAAGTATCAAGACAAATCATTTTTTTTTCAATCTTACATTTGAATGGATTCATAATTAAATTAAATTAAAAAAAAAACTAGAAGAAGGGAGTCTGTGTCCACATGTAATAATATCACAAAAACCCCTTTTTGAGGTGCAGCATGAGTCAATCATCTTCTCCTAATGCCATCAATAACTGGCAGTGTTGTGTTTGTTTGACCAGTTTACACCCACAGTACTGTATAGGTTCCATCTCTACAGTGTCAAAAATAGAAATCAGAAAATCTCTTTCGAAAGCGAGACAAAAATAAAATAAAATTGTAATCACTTGTTTGTTTTTACAGTTGAAAAGTTTTTTGAAAATGTTAGAGAAATGAAATTTACGGAAACAAGCAGAGAGGGGAAAAAAGAAGATTGCAACTCCATTTAATAATTTTGAGAGCAAAGGTGAATTAAACATAAAGGTGCACGTGATTAACTTAAATTGAACCTCTCCCGAGGAAAATGTTAAGATTTATAAAATAATATAGACGTGATTAATGAACAACACTTACCTTATTCTCTACAATCACGAAGATGAAAGCTAGAATGATGAGAAAGGTAAGAAGATGATCGAATACAGACCCCATGGTTTGTGCCAATTCACTGAACAAATTCAGGAATATATTCATTTTGATAATTTTAAACGAAGTTATGGTTCTTCGAGTCTGAGGTATATACTAATTAAGCTCAGAGTTGAGGGTTGGTGGGTACTGTTGGATATGAGAATCACATTAATTGTAGTGGAGAATTTAGTGCTCTGAGAGGTAGAGTTAATGCTCGATTTTATAACTCTCGAATTAAAATCAATATTAAGTTAACATTCTCTATATTTATTCATACATAGTATTATTTATAACTGTATGTGGAGATTATCTTTAGGAGCCCTAACTTTCGGTGATCTCTCTATTTAGAGAATATATCTTTCTTTCTTTATTAATTCTTTTAAAATGTAAATTTAAAAAAAAAAAAAATTTCAGTTCCCAATAAATAAAATGTAAAATTAAAATTAGAAAAAAAAGAGAGTATATTATTGTATGTAAATGAAAATTACGTACAGAACAAGTAAAATCTCTGTATCATTTAATTTTCTTTGTATGTACAGTTGCTGAAACCACCTGGATCATCCTCTCCTCGTCTCTCATGTGTATTGCTTTTGCATCTCCACGGAGATCGTTGAGGTCATACTTCCTAATAATAATAATAATAATAAGGGCAAAAATATAGTTTACCTATAATAATGATAATAAAAGACAGTGAAATTACGGGAATGAGAGTTGTGCGGGAGAATAACGATATTATTAACATTAACGCATAGAATTAAAAGTGCACTTAAGAGCTGTGATTGTTTAAGGCATAAGTTTTTTTTTTTTTTTTGCTTTCAAAAACTGAATTCAAGGCATAACTTAACAATTAAAATATGACAATTTTTGTTTTTGGTTGCTTGCAAAGAGAATCATGAAGGGGGTTCATCTTGCAATATTCATGGTTCTTATTTTAGCTCTTTTTGCAGCCTTTGGTGCCATTGTCTTTGTGTTGCTGCAAAGGTGTTTGGTAATATATTTCATTCTAAACTAATATATATATATATATATATATAAAATGGGGGTTTTTTCGTTGAGGTCCATGGTTAAAGCTCTGATATTCTGCTCTGTTTCTCTATCTCTTCTCCTTCTCTTTCAGCTTTTCTCTATCTGTGACAATGCTAAGAACACAAAGCTTGTTCCAGCCTTGTATATCTTCGGTGATTCCACCGTAGATGCAGGAAACAATAATAATCTTTCAACAACAGCCAGAGCAATTTCTCTTCCTTATGGCATTGACTTCAATCATACTGCAACCGGACGTTTCACTAATGGCTTGACTGTGGCTGACTATCTTGGTAAAGACTGATTTCTTGTTTTCTTCTTTTTGACGAAGAACCTGAGCCCATGCTTCTTGGACGTAGGGTAGATAAAGCTCAGTCAAACTCGTAGACAGCTCAGAATGATTGCTAGTTGAAACAGGATTTGATAGCATATCTGCGAGAATTAAATTTCGATTTTACAAATCCTCATCTCAGCTCCCAACCAATGAGCTGCAATGAAACACCCTTATGGATTTATCATTTTCTATTCCTTCTGGTATATGAGCAATTCTTTTTTCTTTGCAGCTAGATTTCTTGGTTTACCCTTTGCACCTCCTTATATGAATCTTTCTGAACTCGAGAGACGTACGACAACTACCGGATTGAATTTTGCATCTGCCTCGTCTGGTATCCTGCCGGAAACTGGATCTTTTACGGTAAGAATTACCACATCATTCGCATCATGATTATAAGTTGCTAAACCCCGGGCTACACTGTGCGCACATGAACTGAGGTTCCTTTCATCTGGTGTTTAGATTAGCGGTCATTCTATCATTTATTCACGATCAAAACTCCACCTATCTAACCACTAAATCACTCTAAAAGACCACTAAATAATATTCAACATTTCAATATTAACACTCATTTTTTTTATTAGAAATTTTCAACCTTAAAACACTCAAATCTGATGATTCTTAGATTTAATACTGATATGAATGAACTTATATCAGTCCAACCTTTCATCTGGTGGTAGCTCGTCATTGATAGTAGATAAAACCTTATAAAGATGGTCCTAATTCAAACACTTTATAGTTATTAAAATCAAAAGAAGAATATAAGAGATGCTAATGAAAACTATCTGGATTGTAGCCCTGTAAATTGGATGGTCCGAACAATTTATGTCGACATAATTGTTTCTTTTTGTTTTTGTGTAGGGATCCCCCTTGACCTTGGACAACCAGACAGATTTATTCAAAATTACTGCAAAGACGTTGGATGTGCAGAACATTAAAGTGCATTTGGCCAAATCCATCTTCTTTATCTCCATCGGTTCCAATGACTACATCATGAATTATCGTAACATCGCATCTAAAATGAACAAGCTTTTCTCACCAGATTATTTTGCCAAATTCCTAACAGAGGAACTTGTCAAACGCTTGAAGGTTTTCTTTGTTTCTCTTCAACTCATTTCTTTCAATGCATTGTCTTCAATTAGTAAATTTTAACACCAACAACTCTTACAAGGTTTGGTTTCCTCACCTCTATCTTGTATAACTAGGGAAATCTTTTTGTGGGTTTTTTTTTTTACAAAAAAGAAGTTTAATTTTAAGATATCTTAGGATGGGAGGACATATAGCTTGTTGAATTAAAGGCTTTGGCTTCTTTTATTTCCATGTTATTTCAGATTTTTCACGACATTGTGGTAATCCTTGAGAAAAAGCTACCGTTCTTGATGACAATTTGTGTAACAGTTTAGCTACAGTAATTAGCATAGCTGTTTAGGGTATTTTATCTTTGTACGGCCCAGCCTAGATGGGACAAGGTTGATAGGTTTGCGAGGAAGCCCGTGGTCCATGAACGTGTGACCCCATGTCTAGGCTGGCTTGAGTTTCAGCTAAAATGAGAATTAATATGGTGTAATATGGATAAAAATCTAATTTCATCCACCGTCAATCCAAGAAAAACTTGGACAAAACTCCTTGTTTTTTTTTTAAAAAATAATGTTATTTTTAATTTTTTGAATCAACCCATAATCCTAAGTCAACTTTCAAGTTAAATTTAAAACTATATTTTGAATGAGATTTAGCTCGAGTTGATCCGTCGAATGGTGATTATATTGAAACTAAAAAAGGAGTAATTTTTGCATTAGCTGAGGAATATAGCTTTTGATTGCTTAATTTTCATTTACATTTAAAACCTGGATGGATGTAGTAATTTAATTTGCAAATCAAAATGGAAAGAAATCAAATTCCCATCTAATGTTTGATCATGCTATTTACCAACATGCCATATTCCATCCTGGCAGAGACTTTATTTGATAGGTGCTAGGAAGTTTGTGGTGACCGGCCTTGGACCAGTAGGATGCATCCCGGCAATTGCCAAGTCAACTCCACATGAAGGCGACTGTGCTGAATCATTCAACCAAGCCCTGCTTTCCTACAACAAGGAGCTCTTCATGAAGCTATCAAAGTTGCAATCTCAACTGTATGGCTCTTTCTTCGTACACACGGACACTTTCAAGTTCTTACACGAACTGAAGGAAAATAAAGAAAAATATGGTAATTGATAATTTTCTTGCATTTTCTTTTCAGATTAACGAGGTATCTGTTGGTCTATTTAGACCTCTACAACTGGTTTTTCAAGGTCTAATTATAACCGATTAAATCATATCATACCGGTTTTTGGATAGACGGCGACTTATTTTATTTTGTTTAGGAGAAGCCCGTCTTGCATCTTCATCTGTGATTATTATTCCCGTCCCTCAAACGCATTTTTGTTCTTCAATCACAGGAATAACAGATACACAGAATGCTTGCTGGGATGGAAAACACGATCCATGCGCGGTGCGGGACAGATACATCTATTTTGATTCAGCTCACCCATCGCAGATTACTAATTCAATCTTCGCAGGCCGTTGTTTTAACGAGTCATCAATATGCACTCCCATGAATGTTATGCAACTTGTATCAGCTTGAGTCGAGTAGCGTCTAAGATTGCTAATGACTCCCGGCGTGATTTATTTGGAGCCTAGGGCGTCTTATTTTAGGCCTTTCTAGTATTTTATAACATGATTTGTGCAGCATTTGTTTGTCATTTTGTCTCTCTTTGTTTGGTAAATGGAGGCTGTATGCATCTGGTAGCCAAGCAACTTTGTAGATCTCCTTCTCATGTCTGAATAAATCAAAGTGAAAAGTTATTGCTTATTAGTAAATATAGAGTGATTAAATGTTTCCAGTCAATAGTCAGTGACCTAATTATGGGTGACTGTTCAAAGTCATTGCCCCCTTGCCTAATCGAAATTTGATTTGCTCTGAGAATACCATGAAAACACGCTCGGAGACACATGCCCTATATTTGATTGCGACAATGACTTCAGGTCATTGCTTACATCACTTCTTCTTTTTTTGTTACAAAAAACCAAGTATGATATTATTATTCAGTCAGAGAAAGTAAATTAAATGAAGTCAAAATCATGATGATTGGAGGCCAATTACCAAAAGACAAGGACTAGAGGAGGCTAAATATGAGAAATTACTGGGTGAATGGCACTGGTAGCAACTGAGATGGCAAGTAACCCAGAAATCCAGCACAAGTCACGGTGGGCATTAAGGCACTCAGACGAGGTTGATCAGGCAAATAACCCAAAACATCATTTATCATGATGTCTGGGGAAAAACAAACAAATAAGGAAGCAAGAACGGATGGAGGCGAGGGGTTGGTCTTGGTGTTCATTAATTAGGGATAGGTCAGGCTAGCGACAACTAACACCAGAATTCATTGAAGGAAAAAAATAAAAACACAGTGATAATCCAATATCCTTAAGCTCAGTCAAATACTAAAATCAATCAAACTCGCCATCTTTATTTAGTCAAGCGTATCAAATTGAAGGCCTAAGAAAAGTTGCCCTTCCATCGCCGCGGGGGGCGGGCTCCGACTTTCCTGTGATTTTATTATATCGTTCGTTTTCTCGCTTTCATTTGTTTTCCAATGCCCTTCCATCTACTTGCTATTTTTTATGTGGTTGGGAAACCTTTTGTTATCACGACGATTTAGCTATAACGACACTCTATCAGGTACCTTGCAGGAAATAAATAAAAAAATAAAAAAAATTGTATTTTTCTACGACTTAATTATTTTTCACACCGCCACATCTATCGAGGTCTTAATTTTATCTTAGATTAACGAGAAAAACCTACAATTAGATGCTCTTAGGAAAAAAATTTTATCGAGAGTGAATATCTAGAAATTTCATTAATATAAAACGTTTTTTTCTTTCTCAATCGTCCCTTGACAACCCCAAAAGCCAACTGCTAATCTTGTGGATCCCAGACGTGGCCTACGAACTTGAAGAAAGCTTACATGGAATAGTCAATGCAATAATTCCACCACCCCTCTTTATTGGATTTTTAATTTGCACAATTCCTCGATGAGCCCGTTCAAGTCATTCAAGGAGCTCCCACCCTCTTTCACGGCCTCCAATGCCTTCCTTCTCAGCTCCTTAGCCTTCATCTTCACACCCGCACCCTTTTCACTCATTGACTCGCCTATCACTCTTGCCAACTCCTCCGAGTCAGGCACTGTGGCTGTCCCTTCACAGGCCCCCACTCCCGCTCCCAATTCCTCCACCAACAGTCTAGCATCAATGAACTGGTCAGCTTCCATGGGCCAGGCCAGTATCATCGCACCAGCTACTATCCCTTCTAGCATCGAGTTCCACCCACAATGACTCAAGAACCAACCAACCGCTCTGTGACTCAGTATCTTAGCCTGTGGGGCCCATCCTCTTATAACCAGACCCCGACCCGCCAACCGTTCATCGAACCCATCGGGTACTACCCCGTACCCGTCTTCAACTTGTTGGGCCGTGCCTGTTTTCACGACCCAAATGAAACGGACCATACTCTTTTCGAGCCCATCAGCCAATGCCTCCATTTGTTTCTTGTTCAACAGCTTTTGACTCCCGAAACAAACATATAGCACCGACCCATCTGGACACCCATCTAGCCACTTGAACACATTATCAGAAGAATCCGTTACCGGGTTGCCCTGATCGGTGCTTTCCGGACCCAACAAATTAATAGGGCCAACCGCATAAACCCTCTCATGCCCGAATTCTCTCTTCAAAAAACCCAAATACTCACCCTCCAAAGACTCGAAACTATTAAAAATAAATCCATGACTCAACTTATTTGCAACCAAGCTGTCCCTGACAAGCTGACAATCCGGGTCGGATTCCCTGTACCTACGGAACACAGAAGGCAGATGCTCCTCTTTAAAAGACGGTGATCTAGGCAAATCAACAAAATCAACAACGTCCAAACCCTTTACACTCTCCAGATTACCCCAACAATAATTTAAAATACCAGCAAAAAACGCCGCAGATGGATAAAAAGCAAAACCCCGTATGTTTAAGTGTTGGGCCAGATGTTGGGTCCAGCCAAGAAAGAAATCAGAGATGATAGCGACCGGAGGATTAGTGTGAGACTTGAACCACAGGGTAATGGGGTCAGAGAGCTTGGTAGATGCTGCAATAATGGCCAGGTTTCCAGAATTACCAAGCTCTTTGACATTTTCAACACCTGCAGGGATTAAAGGGTGAGATGGGAAGGGAAGGACTAAGGTGTGGATTTGTGGGTGAGTGGAAAGAAGAGGAGAGACGGTAGGGAGGTTTTTGGGTGTGGTCAAGATGGTGATTGTTAGGTCATGAAGAGAGAGTTGGTGTGTTAGGTCTAGAAGAGGGAGGGTGTGGCCTTGAGCTGGATAGGGAAACACTAGGACGTGTGGCGGTTGCTTGGTGGTGGTGGTGATGGTGGTCATGATAGATTGATGATCAGTATTCAGTAGGCTAGCAAGTCTGCTGTAGCTAGTGTGAGCACTGTTGCGTAGCAGCAATCAGCTAAGGGCAAAACTTATTTGAAATCTTGAATATTCCCATGTTGTGTTGTGTGATACACACACACACATGTTTATATATGATTTTTATTCTCATAAATTATTTTTTATTTTTTTGTTATGTGATATATATATATATAGATCATATACATATTAAATATTTTTTAATTTTTTCATATAAGCTTACAAAATATATTTTAAT
>Ga0325404_1005667_pt1 | contig 13146 bp, 3 predicted proteins | sample PopdelMetagenome_18_FD_205664 | JGI IMG/M metagenome (GOLD analysis project Ga0325404, IMG submission 205664) | Populus deltoides microbial communities from Bellville, Georgia, United States - Xylem-Control-R1 | ecosystem: Host-associated > Plants > Phyllosphere > Stem > Wood/Secondary xylem... | reverse complement strand
AGAGGGACACCTTACACCCAGGCTGGGTGGTTTAAGCCGTTGTTTTTTTATTTTTAATTTTTAATTATTATGTTTTGATATTTTTAAATAATTTTGATATAATTAAAAAAATATTATTTTTATATATAATTTTGATATAATTAAAAAAATATTATTTTTATATATTTTGAAATAAAAAACACTATAAAATACGTCTTTTCATGCATTCGTAACACGCAGTGCGATAATTAGAAGCTGAGTCGTGTTGGACGGTGCAAGGCGACACCGTTTCCACCTGCCGAAGGGATTTTTTTTGGTCAACGAGGGTCGCGTGGCGTGTAGATTCGTGCTTTCATGTGGGCCCAGCTAGCGAGACGTGTATTCTACATTATTAATTAAGGTCCAAATTATAATTCAGTCCTTATATTATTGTACAATTATTAAATCAGTCTTCAAACTCGTTGATTTTATAACTTTACCACTTCTATATTTTATAAAAAATCAGAGTCCATGGAGCCGCCATTTTCATTGAAAATACTAAAAAATTACAACCCAAGCCTCCATCTCTCTTTGCCGACCAAACCTCTCAACGTTTCTACTCTCAATAATCTTTGATTATTTAATTAGTCTCTCCTTGCTTTTAAAATCAAAATTAAGAACATCCTCTTCTCTATATCGTTGCTTTTTTATGTCTTTTTTTTCTCTTTGTCATATTTATCTAATAGTGTGCTCGATTTGATTGTTGGGAAAAGCCAACAATTTTTTTTTAATCTTGCAAAATCCAGTTGAATTTGAAATTGATTTGACAGGGTTAATGTTTTTTTATGTGGCAATTTTCTATTTTTCCAGGACTATGTCGCAGGGTGAATTTGGTGTAGGAATGATAATAATAAAATATTTAATTAATTTAAATAAATATAATTAACCAACAATATAATTAAATTGTGTAAAGTAAAGAGTTATGAGATAAAAATTTCAAACTCATTTTTACGTAGTTTGACAAGTTTACATCCACACCTCAAGTATCAAAATGTACTTGGGTAGTATATTCTTTCACCGGTCCAAACTTAAAGAGTATAATAATCACTTGATGAATCCACACCAATATTTTTACACCACTTGAAGATATTCCCTCTCAAAGATTTTTTTTTCTTGGTGAAATTCCTTTACCAATACTAAGAGTTTTATCCCAACTCTCAAAGGATTACGAGGATGATTTTGCTCACAACAAAACTCTCTAAAAATAGTAGATGATACAATTTAAACTCTAGTATTTTTATAACTCATTTAATAGCACCTAGGATATTTGAAGGTGTTTAAGTATAATGAGTATGACAACAAACACTTTAGTGCTAGAATATAAAAATTCAATTTAGCACAACTTTAGATTATGATAGGATTGATAATCTCTTGCTGGTATTGTTTTCTAAAATTAACTAAAAACTAAAATGCGTGTGAGATTTATAATGTAAAATGCATTGGCACTGTAAATGGACTGCCTTTTCTTGTCTTTTTTTTTTTTATTTAGCCCTTATTGGATCAAATTATAAGCCAATTTATTGAGGGAGGGTGAGGTTGAAAGATGGGGGACCAAAGTAAAAAACACATAAGGAATGTGTGGCTTTAAAAAGTTTAGGCAAAATATTTATTGTAGTTCTTATACTTTATAAATTATACATATTAGGTCCCTTCAATTTCTGAAATTAAAGAAAAAATATCAATTTTAGTTCCAAACTTCATTTCCTTTATTTTTTGGCCCTTAATATGAGAGAGGTAAGAAAAAATCACCAAAACCCGATGGTAAATAGAGAAAATTTTTGTTGGCACCGATTCCGGCCACCAAAATAATTGAAATTGGTGTCAAATTATTTTTTTTTTACGAGGGAAGCTCATATTAAGGTTTTTTATACCTTGAGATTGCCAAGAAAATGAAATATGATCTTGGTAAGATTTGTGGTTTTGGGTTTTAGGATGATTGTTTTTTTTTGTTCTTTTAGGTCATGAATGAGTTTATAAAGTTGTCTATAATGTTTTTTAGGTATTTTTAGTAAAACAAAAATAGGTTGAAAATTCAGTTTTTAGGTTGAAAAAACCACCAGCTCTGTTTTTCCTGCTACTAAAATGGCTGGAAACTAAGCAATACAGATGACGTGTTGTCTAACATTTTTTGAAAAATAAATTAGGGGAGACAACCCAGATGCATAGAAAAGAGTTTAATCCGTGTATTACAACAAAATAGGTTAGGCGGGCTGACCTAGCTTGCTAGGCCTAATATCGCTTGACCTGTTCTTTTCTTTTCTTTCTAAATTATTTTTTTCTATTTTTTTAATTAATGCTTTTTTTATATATTTTTTAAATTATATTTAGATTAATACTTCTTTTTTTCTTTTATTTTGTTTAAAGAGCCTATTTTAAATAACGATTATTTTTTTGTTATGCATTTAATTTTTGAAGAGGTTTTTCTTGTTCATCTATAGTTTTTTTTTTTTTTTATCTTTTGTATAGATGAATTTTATTTTTGAAAATAAAAAAAATATTTATTTTCCGATAATATTTATAATATGTGCAGCCTTGCATAATATTGTTTTCCCTTTTATTTTATTCAATTAATTTAATGTGTGTTTCTCTTTCTATTATCATTTGATTTATAAAAAAAATATTATTTTAATAAAAAAAATTAGAAAACACAACCGGGTAAATGTCTGGTCTTGCGATGTTAAATATCTTGATCTCCACTTGTCTCTCGATTTTTTTAGTTATTGTTTATGGATTTTTTTATTTATTTATCAACACACATAATTTTTTATTTATTTGATTATATGTATATATAAACTTTTTGATTTTCACTTGGAATTTTTTTAACTATAAAAACTTGTCGAAAAAGCCTGTATATAAAATTTTTTTGTTGGAAAAAAAATATTCAGCTTGCACTTTGTAGCACGTCAAGTATCTAGCTAGTAGCTTCTATAATATATATATATATATATATATATATATGTTCAGAAAAGAATAAGAGCTGTTTAGAAGTTTCCAAAAGAAACTAGTTATTTCTAGCGTTAGAATCCCACTGACAACTAAAACGGTCAACCAGTTCAGATTGGTCAAGCCAATTAGTCGTTGGTTCTTACTGAATTCCCAAGTGTTCATTCTTGATGAATAAGTGGTCAATCAGTTCATGCAAATTTCTAGATTTGACATATTTTCACTTGGAAAATTCTTGAACCGATATCAATCCTATGAATGCATGCACAATGAAGTGTGTGAGTTCATTTTAATTGTTCTATCAAGATAAGATATAAAGATTTACATAAGAACTAAAAAGAACACTTAATTCTAAGTCTTCACTTGCTTTGCATCTTGGATATTTTCATTGATTTCTTCAAGAAATCCTTCATGGTTATTTATATAATCTTCATATAAATTTGTGTAAGACTTATTTTTAACCAAACATATTATTAATTTGATTTTAAAGTACAAAATTCAACACATTAAAAAGAAATCAAAATGATGATGATATGAAGGTGATATTAGTGATGAGATGGTGATGTAGTGATGATAATATTAGCAATATAACATTGTGTATATAAAAATCAATAACATAAAATAAAAAATCACTTTTAATTATCTTATAAAAAATAAGTTTTTTCTTTTTTTAAGAAAAAGACAAAACATAAAACCATACCAATACCAAATATATATGTATCTCAAAATTGTAAAAAGAAAAAAAAAGAAATTAATTGGTAAATAAATGTGTTTTATGTATGATTTTTTTATTTTTCAGAAACAAGGGAGATTGTAATTGAAATGCTGGAAAGAGACAAATCCTTCTAATTTCTCTATGTCTATCCCTTTTCCCTTCAATTTTTGCTCCCCACCACATATTCCCTTAAATTGTTAGCTCATTTAATAATTGAATTTGTTGGATCTTCACCGTACTAAAAAAATAAATAAAAAAATTTACTTAACCAAAAGGATACCTTAATTGAAAGGAAAGAGGCTTTAATTTTATAGGAAAAGAATCAAGGTTTTTGGTGGCTACCAACCGAAGTAAAATAAAATAAAATTAAAAAGAAAACAAAAGGGAAAAAAAAGGCAAGTCAATAGGCTTCCTACTATAAGATTCCTCCTGTAGATAAGATATGGTTGTGGTGTTGATGATCGAAGTGTATTATATATTATGAATGTATTATATATTATGGAGGTTATTATATCAATAATTGTTATGAAATAAATGTTTTATATTTGATTATTCTATTAAAAAAATGGTTCATATTATGGTTGGCATGCTAAAAGATGAAGATAAACCCATGCTAGGTTATAAAGCATGGTTGGCCCTTGGTATGTCTACTGTGTTATGTTGTATTGTGATGTGCTATGACATTAAATACATTAAACGAGATGACATGTCTACGCGCTGCCGCAGACTTATAAAACAAATACACTTGATAGAGTTATAATTGTGAACCAGCGCTAGATAAGTAATAAAAATTAAAGGTATGATGGAGCAAATATTTCATGACGGGAAAAAAAGTTGTGTTGATGATCAAAAACTTAGAGACTGAACAAAATGATTTGTAGTAATCTACAGTATTTTGTGAGGAAAGATACAGTGTTTTCGCCACATGATTTAGCTTTTTAGTTAATAAAAAGCAAAAAAAATTACAAAGCTAAATTCTCTACCAACTTAATGTTAAAAAAAACCAACAAAGATAATTTTGGAAGGAAAAAAACCCATGAGGAAAAACGTTGTAGCAATTGATAATGTTTTGTGAGGAAAACTATAGCGTTTTTCCTAATAAAATAAAATAAAAAACCATTTAGAGAAATATTGTAGCAATCCACAGTATTTTGTGAGAAAAACTACAATGTTTTCCTCATATGATTTAGTTTTACTGTAATTATAATTTTTAACCACTCAATATTTTAAAAAAAAATCGACAAAGATAATTTTGGAAAAAATCATAAAAAAATCATATGGGAAAACATTGCAACAATTCACAGTGTTTTTAAAAAAAATTACAAAGCTAAATTCTTAATCAACTCAATATTAAAAAAAAAATCGACAGAGATGATTTTAGAAAAAAAATAACAAAACAAACACAAAAAAAAAGAAAAAAAATCATGTTGGAAACACTGTAGCAATTCACAGTGTTTTGTGATGAAAGCTACAGTGCTTCCCCACATGATTTAGTCTTATTTGTAATGACTTGTAATTGTAATTCACAAACAACTCAATATTAAAAAAATAAAATTGAAAAAGATAATTTGAAAAAAATTATAACAAAAAAAACTATACGGAGAGACACTGTAGCAATCCACGATGTTTTATGAGGAAAGCTACAATGCTTTCCCCACATAATTAAGCTTTATTATAAAGTTAAATTCTAACCAACTCAATATAAAAAAAAATCGATGAAGATAATTTGGAAAAAAATATTATAAAAAAAAACATAAAAGAAACTGCAAAAAAACTATGTGAGGAAAAACTGTATCAATCCATAATGTTTTGTAAGGAAAAACTTGTATTTACTTGTAATTGCAATTCTTAATCAACTTAATATTTTAAAAAATAAAATTAACAAAGATAATTTTAGGAAAAAATATAACAAAAACAGAAAAAAAAAACTATGTGGAAAAAAACACTGTAGCAATCAACAGTAATTTTCAAGGAAAGTTACAGTGATTTACTCACATATTGTAACTGTAATTTTTAACCAACTCAATATTAAAAAATAAAATAAAAAAAGATAATTTTGGAGAAAATCATAAAAAAACCATGCAGAGAAACACTGTAGCAATCAACAATGTTTTAAAGAAAAAAATTACAAAACTAAATTCTCAATCAGCTCAATATTAAAAAAAAATTAGACAAATATAATTTTGAAAAATAAAGAAATAAAATAGAAAAACTATGTGGAAAAACATCGCAGCAATCCATAGTATTTTAAAGAAAAAAATTACAAAGTAAAAGTTTTAATCAGGTCAATATTTAAAAAGTAAAATCAATAAAAATAATTTTGAAAAAAATAAATGCAAAAAAAAAAAGTTGAAAAAAAAAAGAAAATTTAGCAAAAAAAAGAAATGCACTGTAGATTACTGTTGTAATCCACAATGCTTTGTGTGTGGGGGGAATAGTGATTCCCCACACCATTTAGATATTGTTAATTGTTTGGTAATAAAGTGATGTGTTGTAATATTAATAAAATCATTTAAATTATAATTATCATTAAGTACATTATTAAATTAAATTATTTTTCAATAAATTAAATATTTTTTAAGAAACCAAATGACTTGCTTAAGAAGTGAATTTATTGCTTAAAAAACGCATAAATATCATAAATAAATAAGAAACAATAATAAAAAAATCATGTATCTTTTTTTAGTAAATAGAACTATTAAATGATATAATAGTTAATTTTATATAATAAGGATCCATACAAGTTAAGATCTAATATACTTAAAATAAAATTGTTAAGGTTAGTTAATTTTAAATTATAAAAAATTATTAACTATATAATTAAATACCAGTTAATTAATATGTTTAAAACAAAAATGATTAAATTTAGTTAATTATAAAATATTGATTTTTTATATTTTAAATAAAATAAACATCACTTCATCTAAAAAAAATTACTTTTCATACTTAATATAATTTTAAACTATGTTTTATAAAAATATATTAATTTTTAAATATTTAACCAAATATTTGTTTTATATACTTTTGTTTTGAAACGAAACAATAGAATTTAAAAAAAGACTCTGAAAAACACTCTCGAGTTTAAAACTTAAAAAGAGATAAAATAGATAAAATCAGAACAAAGAAATAGCTACAACCTTTTCATTTTCCTTCCTAAAATCAACGTGGTGTACAATTATTGGGCAGAACTTAAGTTCTTAAAAAGCCAAAAAAGAATGGACCAATCTATTTTTTTTAATAAATGAATTCAATTTTAAAAAAAAAACAAAAAATCAAAAGAGGTGGATGAATCTTTATGCATTTAGACTCAGTACATGTGGATGAGAATAGGTTGGTTACTATTTTGCCTTTTAATAAAACACGTTTACATAGCTTATAAAGGTTCAATTATAAATTTTCCAGGACCAATCTATTTTTTTTTATTAATGTTGGTGTTTGGGTCAATTTGCACACATCTCGACTAATTTCATGAGCTCTAAAATTAACAACCATGTAAATCTCCAGTGACCCTGAGATTTGTGAGACTTGAACTAGTGATCTCTAAAGAGCAAACCTAAGACCTCATCAGTTGAGCTACACCTTTAAAGATTCGATTATTATTATTATTATTATTATTATTAAGGTTTAGGATGTTTTTCTATTTTTTTTTATTAATTTTATGAGCTCTAAAGTTAACGACTATGTAAACCTCCAGTGACCCTGAGATTTGTAGGACTCGAACTGGTGATCTCTAAAGAGCAAATCTAAGGCTTGATCAGTTGAGCTACACCCTTGAAGATTCGATTATTATTATTATTTTGATTAAGGTTATGATGTTTTTCTATTTTTTTTAATTGTATAAAGTAATGACTAGAATGCTCTTGAAATACAAAAAAAATGCTTTGATTCAGGGCGAATTGGTTTTTTTATTTTTACACAACACATTAAATTTACTTTGTTGCCGGTTGAAACATATAAATCTTAACTAGAGTTTAAGGGCTTATTTGTATTTTTCTTTTGGTTTTTTATGATTATTGACAAGGGCAAGTTTGTCTTTTGTTTTGAAAATGAACAGTAAATTTACTTGGTTATCCTTTTAGTCAAAAAAAACTTTAAACTATAATTACCATTAAGTAAATTATTTAAATTAAACAATTTTCAATAAATTATTTTTTAAATATATTTGGTTACCTCTTCAATTAAAAATTTTAAACTATGATCTAATAGCTTATTTGTCATTTCATTTTGGTATTTTTGTAGTTATGGGTTCAAGATAAGGGTGGTTTGGTATTAAAAAAAATATTTTAAAAAGAAAGTTTGCTAGCTCGTTATTTTCATGCGCCGACGTATTAAGCCACTCTTCACGCTTTAAGTATTGCATGTGGAGGATCTGATGGTGGGAATTGCCCTCTCACAGTGGCTTTAGAAAGATCATAATGTCCTCTTCCAAATGAGATGGCATGTGTGGTGGTTCGGTAGGTGGTTTTGGCTCTGATGATGTTTTCTTTTTTTATCTCTTTATTTTCCTTGGAAAACGAGCTATCCAATCAAAAAATCCATGTTTTCTTCTTATTTTCTCTTGATATTTGATTCGGTCATTTTGCTTTTAATTGAATGATTTTTGTCTTAATTTCTTTTCAAAACTTTAAATTTCTTTTCAACTTCACTCTTGATTGAAATGTTATTTTTTTATCCTCTTTCTTTTGATTTTGAGTTTTATATATGTGTGTGTGTGTGTGTGTGTGTTTCTTTTGTCAAATGTTTGATTTTTTTTTCAATTTTACTCTTGAATCAATTAATGTTATCCCCCATTTATTTTTTTGTTTAGCATTTGGTTCTCATTCTTTTATATTACTATTTTTGTAGGGCCTTTTATAAAATTCAATTTCTTCTCGATTTCATCATCTAACATTAAAATTTTATTTTCCCTCTTATTTTGTTTTGATTTTAGATTTAATCTTTTTTTGGGGGGTTTTAGTTTTGAGTTCTTTTGTGAAATGTTTGATTTTTTTTTAATTTCATCCTTAAATCAATGAATGTTATTTACCCTCTTAATTTTTTGTTTAGCATTTAGTCATCATTCTTTTACATTACTAATGTTTTGAGGGGCTTTTTTCAAATTATTTTTTTTTTCATTTTCATCATCTAACATTGAAATGTTATTTTTCCTCTTATTTTGTTTTGGTTTTAGATTTGATCATTTTTCTTTTAATTTTAGATTTTTAACTTGATTTCTTTTGTAAAATGTTTGCTCTTTTTTTTTCATCCTGATTTTTTTAGCATTTGATCCTCATTTTTTTATATTACTAATCTTTTTTGGGGATTTTTTTAATTTTTTTTTTAATTTTATCTTTTGATATCGAGTTGGTTGCGAATTGAGAGTTATGGTTATCGTTAGTAGGGTTGCACTAGGCTTATAATCGAGCTGATGAGTTTGAAATGTTGCCTCAGGTGATATTAGTCTTTTTTATCCTTCGACGCTTTGTATTCTATCCTTTTTTCATATTTCTATAAAAATTATCATGGCCTTATGCATGGGTTGCATGCTGACAAGCGCACTCAGATTTGCTTGGGTTATTTCTTCACTTTTGATTTTTTATTTTCTTTGTGACACCTTTGGTTAGATTGAAATGTATTTTTGTTGTTTTTTTCTTTTTCATTAATTTTTTTTTACCATGATTAATTTTTTTTTATTTCTTTATTCAATGCATCTGATGTCGTGGGATAAGACAAATTTATTTAACTCGGCTAGGTTTATGACCTAAATCTTAATTTTTTTTCTATTTTAAAACACGTTTGCAATCTCCTGATATTTTTTTAAATACCAAAAGTAATAGTCCTAGACTAGATCCAATAAGACCTAATATTCAACGGGTAAGATCAAATTTTTATTGAACATAAAAAATATATTCAGATATTGTTAACATGTTTTCTAGCAAAGAAAAAATTATAAAAACAAGAAAAACTTGATATTGGAGTCATTAAGTCAACTGGATCCAATAAAACATGGTAATCTAATAATTTGATTTAAATTATATGCAACGATAGCATACAAACCGTAAAAAACATAAGGCATCAACAAGTCAAAACAAATAAGTCATTGATATTACACCTACAAGCATAAGAAAAAAAATCGGTGGAAAATCACTGCCACTCTATTGTGGACATTACTCACCACAAAAAAAAAAAAAAGAATTGAGTGTTTGTCTATATTAAATAAATCAATTTTATTTAATTAAAGAATAAATTTATTTAAAAAAATATAACAAAGAATAACAAATAAGAATATCTTAGGTAACCTAATTAAATAAAAAATAATAATAAAATCAAGGCTAGAGAAAGCATGAAAAAAAAAAAGAAGCTCAATCTCTAATTAAATAAATATTGAAGGATGAAATCAAAAAAATATTAGCTTTTAAAAGTGATAGAAAAACCCAAACAATCCTAGAAAAATCTCATGAAGCCAGGTTAATTTTCAAAGTCCGCACTATGTGAAATCTTAGACGTGGGCATAACGAAGGTCAAATCCAAACCAATTAAATGTTGAAGAATTAAATCGGGTAAGAAAATTCTAATTTTAAAAATTTTGCGAAGCAAAGAAAACAACAATAGAAAGAATGAGGATTAAAGCTATTAGGAAAAAAAAAATTAAGGAGTGTGGAATCTAAAAAAAAATGCAATTCTAAAAATTATCCCAGTAGAAAAAATAACAATTAAAAGATCAAAAACTAAATTTGATAAAACAAAAAACTAATTCGATGATTTTTTTTAAATAGAACAAAAAACAAAGGGATTAAATTAAAAAAATAGAAGTTTAGGGTCTGGCTTGGAAAATCGGGTGGGAGGGCACAAAATCCGAGAAAGAGAGATGAAAGAAAGAAGAAAAAAATAATTGGCCGCCAGTTACAAACCGAAGATCTGTCGGTGTACACGTCACATATCTAGGGAAGGTACACCGAGGCGATGTTGATGATGTCCTGGAACAACCTTTTTTTCCATTCTAATCAGCAATACACGTTGAAAAGTCACAACACGGGCCAAATTTTTTCTTTTTTAAAAAAATACTTAAATAACCCCACCCCTACTCATTGATTACAAAAAAAAAAAAAAAAAACCCATGAACATGATGACTAAAACCACCCTTTAATTCTAGAGTTAAATCATTTTGCATCAAGGGTGCAAAAGTTGTTTTAATGTGCAACATAATTGGATATTACGAAATAACCCTCCATCTACTTTTTTTTCCTTCCAAGGGCAAGTAAATATTTTTTTTTCTGTGCACCAAGTGTGTAAAAATGCAAAACTAACCCTAATGATAAGAAAAAAAAACAAAATTTAGAATACCAAAATTATCATGTGTAAAAATATTTATACCATTAAAACTTAGGCAAGGTTTTTGTACAAAAGATCAGGGTTTAAAAAACATCATTGCTTTTCTCAGTGACTTGTGTATACACGTGTAATGTTTTTTCAACCTTTTTTAGTTTTTTTACTAGTTACATGACCCGCGTGATGCCGTAGATTAATGTTTTTTGCATAAAAAATATCAAAAAAAATTAAGATTTAAAAGTATTAGGTCTTTCTACAAAGCTATACCTAAGAATCTTGGGTTTGGCTGCAACGTCTGACCTAAGAGTAATATTTATAATATTAATAATAACATTAAACTTGCATGATCCAAGTTTAAATGGGTTTGACTACATTACCAGACCCAATAGCATTGGATGCAGGTCTCGCTGCAAGGTCGTGTCATAAAAGTGTGATAATTAAATAGATTAATTAAAAAGAAAAAACAAAGAAAAAAAACCAACGGAACGGAAAAAAAACTAATGAGAAAAAAGAAAAAAAATCTGAATCAATTGGGTTAACTCGTCAAATCAGGTTAACCCGTTAAACCTGAGATTCGTGTCATGAAAGTGTGATAACTAAAAAGAAAAAGATTAATATTAATGAACTAAATTTAAAAAAAAAAGATTAATTAAAAAAGAAAAAGCAAAGAAAAAAATACCTACAGGAAGGAAAAAACTAATGAAGAAAAACAAATCTGAATCAACTAGGTTAAACCATCAAACCTAGAATCCGTGTCATGAAACCCTGATAATTAAACAGAAAAAATTTAATATTAAGAAACTATAGACAAAAAAATAAACTAAAGACATAAGTTTTTTCATTGTGAATTGCACCGTGCTATTCAAAGTAAAAGGCTTAAAAAGGAAAAAAAAAAAAAACAAAGGCATACGCCACGGGTTAATTTTTTTTTCTTGCATAAAAATATCAAAAAATGCTAAGATCTAAGAGTGTTAGGTATTTCTGCAAAGATATACCCAAAAGCCTTGGGTCTTGCTGCAACACTTGACCAAAGAATACTATTTATAATATTAATAATAATATTAAACTTATATGACTTAAGTTTAAGTGAGCCTAGCTGTAACACCGGACCCTAGAGCATTGGATGTGAGTCTGGCTATAAGGTCGTGTCATAAAAGTATGATAATTAAATAGATTAATTAAAAAAAACAAAGGAAAAAAACCAATAAGAAGAAAAAAACTAATAAAGAAAAAGAAAAAAATCTGAATTAACTAGGTTAACCCTTCAAACCAGGTTAATCCGTCAAACCTGGGATTTACGTTATCAAAGTTTGATAACTAAATAGAAAAAAACAATTGACGGGTTTACCCAAAATTAACTGGGTTACCAGTCAAACCAAGTTAACTCGTAAAGTCCGAGATACGTGTCATGAAAATCTGATAATTAAATATAAAGAAATTTAACATTAACAAACTAAACTAAATGAAAAAATTTAATTAAAACGAAAAAAAAATCCGGGTTAACTCGTTAAATCAGACAAACTCATCAAACCCGGGATCAATCAAAAAAATTCATTGAAAAAAACAAAAAAATTAAAAAAATAATAATTTAGCGTTTGATTTAATTTTTAGTATATATTATAATATAATATAATAATTATAATAATATAATATATTAAAAATGGAAAAGTGATAGGCGTGGAAAGCTATAATAATTTTTCCACGCCTTTTAGAATTTTACTTAATTTTTTAATTTTTAATTTGTAGATACGAATTCTCGAACCGTATGTAGACTTCGGCAGGAACCCAAAAAATGACATCAGCCACGATATCCAGGACACCGACCCCATCGGACCCACACACCTTTCGGCCCCCACAAGCCCCCCTTTCTCTCTCCCTCTCTCTCCACTTTTCCTCTCCCACTTCTACTCCTGCGCCACTCCTCTCCGCCACATCAGTCCCCACTAATCCCTGCTCGCCCTTTTTACTATATATATATATATATATATATATATATATATATATATATATATATTTTTTTTTTTTATTTTTAATAAAAAAAACTATAAATACACATATAAAATCTTGTATCAACCAGCTCTACGCATTATTAATTCTCCATCAATTGAAAAAAATCGGATGGACCCCGCCTCCCGATACCGTTTCCTCGGCATCCCCTCCTC
>Ga0325404_1005660_pt1 | contig 13152 bp, 5 predicted proteins | sample PopdelMetagenome_18_FD_205664 | JGI IMG/M metagenome (GOLD analysis project Ga0325404, IMG submission 205664) | Populus deltoides microbial communities from Bellville, Georgia, United States - Xylem-Control-R1 | ecosystem: Host-associated > Plants > Phyllosphere > Stem > Wood/Secondary xylem... | reverse complement strand
ATAGTAAAGGAAATGAAAAGCATAAACAAGAGATTAATGAAAATAAAACTTAAGCATTACAACAATAAAGAGAGAGCAAGAACATGATCTTGATCTTAGAACCAAGATTGCTAAATGAATGGCAAATACCTCCTTTTATAGGCTAAAATTCAGAACTATTCATTTGGTAATTGATTATTGATGTAGTGGCCAACTATCGATTTAGTGGACTTGGTGAACAGCAGCACTCAAGCACTTTGGCTGGATGAAATGACATTGATCCATTCCGAGTTTGGCAAAGTATTCTTCATGAAAGTTGTTGGCAATCATCTTATCTTTCCACCCATAAAATTTCAGAGCATTTGGATCACTAGAGCTCGAGATATGGCTAGAATACTGAGTAGTGTTGTTGGTGGACGTGGTGGATAGACCTCAAGATCTTGTCTGGACGAAATGTCATTGTTACCATTAGCATTTAAGAAAATAGTCTTCATGAAAATTGTTGGAAATTGTCTTTTACTTCCACCCACCAAATTTCACATCATTTGGCCTTCTAGAACTCCAGATATAGGTAAAATGCTAAGCAGTGTTTGGCTAGATTACAGGACAGATTCTGACTTCTTTTTTGTGGCCAAACTTTGAATTTGAAAACGGCAGATTTGGGTTTTACACTATTCATGAACATTGTAAGCCTATTTCATAGCTTCCCATCCATATAAATTAAGCTGAAATCCAAGATCTACAGCTTCAGATATGACCCAATAACTGAACAGTGTTCCAATTTGAATTGAATCGGCATCTCCTTTCTAAGCTTAGTCGTTTCTTTGTCCTTTCACTTTCAATAGTTAATCACATCAATCAATCCTTTGAATTGTGAGATATGCCTGCATTTAAAATGAATATTTACCATAAATTAAAGCTATCTTATATTATCAGATCTGTTATTATAAAACATGCTCTAGTTAAGGAGTTATTGATAATTCAAGTGCAAAATGATGATATAAAATCTTGATAAAAATGCACTTTTAAGTACTAATCAGCTAGCTTGGGCATGCATCTCCTGACCTGCTAAAACCATAAAAAAACTTAAAGAAACCAGAAAAAAGGATAAAAAAAAGTAGCTTAGCCAAATCAAACCTCAAGATCTAAACAATGCAATTCCTTAACCAAAACACTGTTACATTGATTATAAGATACATTTCTAATTGTCGCCACTCTAGAAAGTTATAATTCCACCAAGAACAACATGTAATTGTACCTTTGTTGAAACAATAAAAGGAATCCAAATAGATTTATTTACTAAAGATGCATTAAATTATGTTGGACTTCCTTTTGAACAACATTAATAATATCAAATCTCAACTTTAAAACAACAAACTATGAATCAAACATTATCTTAAACACACATATGTATATTAGTTGAAACATGAATAAATGCATTTAAACACATGTACTAGCAACTAAAATATAATGTATGAACAATAAACAATTCTACAAGAGTTTAAAAAACATTCAAGGGCAGGCAATGTTATCTTCATCCCTCTTGTCCTATTTTTTTGTATTTTCTTGCTTTTTCTACCTCTCTGTCCAACTCATGTTTTATACATTTCTTTTTCCACCCTTTGGATATTATTTCTTTATATCTTTTCTAAATAAAATTCAAAGACTCCTTTCTTTTCTCTTTGTTTTCCTTTTTTATTTTCTCTTTGTGTTTTCTTCTCTTTCTCTCTGTTTTCTTCTTCAAATTCCCCTTATTCTCTTATGCTCAAGAGCAAACAGCTTTTTACAAACAAACTAAAACCAAAAATGGCAAAACCATGATGGTCTTTACCAATAGTTTGTTAAAGAATATTCCTATTCTCTTTGGAAATAAAAGGTGTTTAGTTCCTTTTTGTCCTCTTATATAAAGAAATCACACATGAGAAAATAACTTTAAAGTCCTTTTTGTAATGGTGAAATTGTCTTCAATTATGGATGATTAAATTGGGTACTTTGTCAAGGTCAATGCGAAGATTGGGACACAAATGATTCATCTAAGGATCTAAATCTTATAAAGGGGATGTAGATCCACAATAGGGATCAAACCACGCTTGATTTGGAGGTATATAACTCTACATTTATTGATTAGAAAGTAAACTCTCGATCAGCCTGAATATGCCAATCAGGGATATGATGTTGTCGAGTTTATTGAGTCAAACGAGGCACAAACATGTGATGATGATAACTGATACTTGTAGATGGGATATTTCTCAATTGAATAGTGGCGGGTGACACCTCTGAGGTTGTCAGAGATGTCATATTCATTAGCCTAAATGTGGCATGTTGATCAGTCTTCATCTATTGCAAAAGATGGTGAACAAAGTTGGACGACGTGTCACTTATTCCTTCATTAAAATCTGAGTGACATGTCATTTGTTTAAATCTTAAAAATTAAAATTTTTAAAAAGGATTTTAGAAAAATCTCAAATTAGTCCTTGTTCTTCCAAATTAAGCATATGCAACCTCAATTGACCCAAAAACTTCTCAAATTTTACAATTGCACCCCTGAATCCTTAATTTAAATCTTTTAATTTGATCATCTTTTCACTTCAGTCCTTGGTTTTCAAAGTATCCAATTTCAACCCCTATCAATCATCAAACTTTCAATTTCTTTTAAATTGACCAATGATTTCATCAATATCAGTCATTGAACTCAAACGTCTTTTGCACTTTGATCCTTGGTTTTAAGATTCTTCAATTTAACCCTTAATCAGCCTTCAATCTTTAACTTTCTTTTAATCAAACCCTTGATTTCATCCAATTAAGCTTGTAAAGATTAAATTCGGTCTTTCAAAATTCCAATCTTCTTAATTAAACCCAAATTAGGCTTCCAAACTTAATGTTTCACCAACTAAATCCTTAATAAAATTAATTTAACCTATTAAAAATCTAATTAAGTCCTTGCACTTAAATTTTCTTTTAATTTTGGCCAAAACTTATTTTTAAACCTAATTAAATCTTTAATTAGGATCATGACTAAATTAAATCAACCTATTAAAATCTAATTAAGTTCTCAAACTTAAATTTTATGCAAAATTTTCTAATATTCACTTAAGTTAACCTTGAATTTGTATTGTTTTTCACATTTAGATGCTTCAAGGGTGCCATTGAGTTTCTAATATTGTCAAAGATCTAGCTTGGTCCTTGCATTTATTGTTTATGCATTTGGATCCCTCTTTATCTTGTTCTTTCCAATCGAGTCGCTTGTCCAACATATTGTTTTATAAAAAAAGAACATGATAATTTTACAGAATCTAAAATTGGGTTATAATAGTGGTGGAACAACCAAATTAGCCTAAAAAACCCAAAATGGCTAAAAGAGAATCTAAATGATATTCTGGTATTGGTTTGATTCTTAAACATTAGTTTGGACTTATGTTTAGTGTGAAAGTGGGATGTAGTTAATTGTTTAACCATTCTTCCATATATAAAGTGAGTGAGCTAGCTATTTGGAAGACATGGTAACCAAGACATTACCATGAATGAAATTATCCAATTCAAAATGGAATTAGAAGGTATTTAGCTTACATTTACTTTTGGTGTGAGCCGTAATATGATTTTATAATAATACGATTCAAGTTTATATTATATTTTTAATATTGTATCTAAATGTGTTTTTGAAACAATTATTGTCCACCATTTAAAAAAAACAAAGAATAAAAGTTGGGCATGCAGGCTTGGCCTTTTAGGCCCAAGCACCTAGTCCTTTTAGTTTTTTTAATTTAGAATAAAATTCACTATAAATAAAATTTAAAATGATATTTGAAAAATTATCCAATTATGTTATAATTTTTCAAATAAGTTTATAACTTTTATGATAATATTAACAATTACTTTGTGAATTATTATATTTAAATATAATATGCAAAATTAAAAAAAAATATATTGTTCATGAATATTCAAGAAGAATAAAATATTTATTTCTTTATTGTTTATTTTTCACATAATTTTCTTATATTAATTATTCTTTTATTTTTCCTATAATTGTGTAGAAATTATTGAGTCATAGTTTTTTTTATTGAAACTTACTTTTTAGATTATGATAAAGTTTTGTTTAAAAAATAATACTTCTTATAAAAATATTTTTGTTAAAACAAAAAAGAAATACCTGAATAAGGAAAGGAGTTTAGATTGAAGAGTTACATTTTCTCCACCTTAATTCAAATCATTAAAATTTTTATGAATATTAATTTTAATTGCTTAGTTTTATTAAAAAAAAAACATGTTAGTAATATAAAAAATATATATTTTTATAAAAATAAAAAAAAGATGCATGAATAAGAAAAAGAAAATTTATCTACCAATATTTTTTTACGTAGAATTTAAATCATTGTCTTTATTATAAATATCCCTTTTAATTATCATAAAATTATATAAATGTAGATTTTGAAAACTGTCTTGCAATGGCTGGTTGTTTAAGATAAATGCAATTGTGCTTTAAAAGCAAGGTGAGAAACACTAGGTGTTTGGCACATGTTCTACTTTATTCTTTTAAAAATGTTTTCAGTTTGAAAATGCATTAAATTGATACTTTCTTAGTGTTTTCTAATGATTTTCATGCGATAATATCACAAGCGAACTATTATATGCTTATTTGATTAATATGTTTTGAGAAACCTGAAAACTTAGTTAAATTGCATAACAATTGTTGTTGTTGATTTATTGAGTTATTGTTTTTATCTTCCTTGTATCATTCTTTAAATATTAAAGTTTAAGAAAATTTCTAGTAACTACCCACTCAACATTACCCTGTATTTTGAGAATACACAAATGAAACTACCTAACTTCACTTGTTGCTGTTTTGTTTTTTAAAAGTTTGGATCCTATCTCTTATGGTCCTTCCTTTTATTAGTCCAAACTTCATGATTCATTTGGTTTAACCCATAACCAGGTCTATCTTTGTTTTCATCTAACCTTGACTTTGTTTAATATAGAAACACTTATTAAGTCCAACCTATTATTTTATTTTTCTTACATTTTGACTCAAATTACTTCTCCAATTAATTTGTTGTATGTTGTAACTATATGATATTATGAATATAAGGATATAAAGAAAACCAAAAAAGAAAAAAAAATCAAACTATTGTATAATATTTTACCCATGTTTAAATTCATGGATGAATAGAAGAATAAACTTAATATAATAAAAAAATATATATGTATATATAAGTTTGGAGAACTCTTTACACTAATTTATCAAGTCAACCCAAAATCTTTTAATGCTCAATGATTGTTATACTATATTATAACCATTGTTGAATGTGGATTTCGAGGCAAGTTAACGTGTTCAAAGGGATAAAATAGAAAAATGAATTTACCCCAAGATAATGATAACTATGAATCATAACTGGTCTTTTAAAATTTCTAAGTAAGGAGTTGGTTATGTAATATAGAATATAGACATCATCTTATACATCCTTCCTAAAATAAACAACATTGTTGTTTATTTTTAATGATAAAACATGTTGAATGTGCTTTAATCTTAAAGCTTTGGGCATGTTATAATACAAATGTTATATTGTGTGTGCATGAGCACGACTCCATATCCAATCCAAAAAATTAAAATAATGCATAATATATAAATAAATAAATTACCTAAATATTAACCAAATTAGTCGAACGAACACAATAAAAATAATCACATCATCATTGAAAAACAATAACAAAGCTTAGCCTTTTTGAATCCCTAGTTGAGTCATCAATATGTCATATATGGATATCAAGGCGAGCTAATATGTTTAAAAGGGTAAGATAGAAAGAAAGAAAAAAAAAAGAGTCGTCATCTAGTTTTATAGTAATTAGAAACCCTAACTTATCTTTTAAAGTTTCTAGGTAAATCATCATTATACCATAAAGTCTCATGGTAAGTAATTTTATTATCATTCCAGTCAACTTTTCAGGATAATGTCAAATGCTGGTTCATTTATCCTTAGTTAATCATAAATAATAAAATCCTTGACCAAAACTTCAAAAGTTATTTATTTGAAAGATAAGTAGAAAATATTTTTACTAAATATTTTTATTATTCTTTTGGCCAACTTTTAAGGATAAAACATTGATTGTTTATTTGCCCATGTTGATCTTGAACATTAAAACCTTTGACAAACAATCAAAACTTGAATACTTATTTATTTGAAAGGTAGGTAAAAAATATTTTTACCAAGTAGTTTTATTATCCTTTTGGTCAACTTTTAAAGATTAAATCATTGAATGTAGACCCATGAATAATAAAACCTTAACCGAATATTTATGATTTGAAAATATATTTTTTTCAAGGCGATTTAATTGACTTCTGAGGATAAAATCCACTAAGATTTATTTATCTTATGTAAACCATAACCAAAATTTATGATTAAAATTTTTTTTTTCAAAATGGTTTATTAGTTGAATATATATTAAAACAAATTTATTATCATTTTTACATCAACTTCTAAGAATAAAATTATTAAGGTTTTTTATATCCTATGTCCACTTATAATAATAAAATCTTGAACAAATATTTACAAGTTGAAATATATTATCATCATCATCATTTTTACATCAAATCCTAAGGATAAAAACCGTTAAGGTATTTTTTTTATATCTTATGTCCACTTATGATAATAAAACCTCGCTGATACGAACCTTAATGATTTTACAAAGAGATAATAAAACTGTCAAGTCCGAATGTCGCATTAAAATATTTGCTGATTAATTTTGCAAGATCGAATATATCTCTCAAATCATACATTGAAATGCGCTAAAATTTTACAAAAAGATACTAGACACATGGAAATATATTTTGAAAAATTTTCAGGTCAAATGGAGTTTAGAAAAATATCATTTCAGATGGTCTAAGTTACTAGACAAATCTTGTTAAATTTGCTAAACTAGACCTTTGTGTACTAGTTGGGACATATTTGAAATTATAGTCGGAATGTTGCTTCGCTTGAAGTTAGGATGGATACTAGACATCACAATCTTTCTAACCATATGCGGTTGGCCCAGTAATTCATTCAGGGGAGAGAGAACGATGTGTTTGAAGTCAGAACTAAAAATCTGCCAAGAATGTGCAAAAATTAAATATTCGGGCTATATGGAGGAATTTTAGCATGAAGACTTTGTTTTTATTATCCTATTTTATTTATTTATTTATTTTTGGATAATTAGTTTTTTAATTTAGGTTTGTTCTGGCCCATTAGACATTGTTTAGAGGTTTATTTCATTATTGAACTTATATTGGTTGATTACTAATTTAGAACCATTAGCTTGCAACTTAAAAGTGATCTATTAGGGCTAGTTGAACGAGACCATATTATATTTTTTAGCTGAAAATTTTAGCAGCAAGATGGAGAATAAATGTGAGTTTTCATTTTGTTTGTTTGTGACAAAACAATTTTTTTTGCATGGACACAGATCACACAATGACTTATCAAATATTAATTGGATTCGTGGCTTTATTCACATACTTAGAGTTTTTAGATATAAGGTTATCTCTAGATCTAAGTTTTTTTCCAATATCTTTGGTTCTTAAGTATAAGGCTACCTCTGGCTATAGGTTCTATCAAACCTGATTTTCAGCTTTCCGGGTTGTTATCTACTTCTTTACAGATTGCTTTAATACTTGATCAAGAGATTTGCATCAATTGGTATCAAATATAGGCTCCAAAAATTAGGTTATATCTTTTATTTTCTTCTTGTTAGTTTTGGCTTTCTTAGGTTTAGTTGTTGTTAAATTAGTTTTTTATTATTTCGTGTCTAAAGCTTAGTAGTTTGCATCTAGGGTTCCTTAAAAAAGATTTTATTTTAGTTTGTCATTGTCTCAAAACATATCACAAGCATAAAAAGTCAAAAAAAAGGGAAAAAAGATCTAAAACTCACTTTTATCAAATTTTTCACGGCACACAAATAAAGGATACTTGGATCAAAACAATTCAAAATGTATCATATTGTATATACTAGTTCTAGGAGTCCTAATCGCTCATCATATCAAATTTTAGCTCATTTAGAGATCGTTTGCCATAGTAACCAAGGTTAGGATTAAAAACTTGTCGTAACAAGTCAGATTCATATCATAAAGGAATCTCAGGTCAAATAAATTCATAAAATTCTTAAATTTTATATTCTAAGTTTTAAGGTTCTAATATATCCCCATATGTAATTTGAGGTCATTTGGAGTTCATTTTCTATAATAACTAAATTCAGGATTGAAACTTGTCGTAATGGGTCTAATTCGCATCAATTATTCAAACTTGTTTTACTGCTGTTATTTTTCAATTACGACAGTATAATAACATTATAATTGTGATATTTAGGTTTCATATAATTTTTTTATATATATAACCTTTGCATGTTTTTTTCTTTTGCATCTTAAAAAACATCCACTTTTCATACAACTTCGCTTGTTACTCGTGAAATTGTAATCGTAGTTTTGTCTTTGCTTGTTTTCACATTTTTCATGGTTCTTGAGTTATATACACACATTTAGATACGCTGTTATGGCTGTTATAGTTGGTGTTGATTTCAGTTCTGCAAGAGTCAAAGAAAGGTGACATGAAAGAAAAATGGCATAATGAGCATGTTTGAGTTAAACACAAGAGGAGTGTAAACATGTGAGAGAGTGGGTGAGGAATACATATTTCTTTTCAACTAACTAATTTTAATATTCAAAGATATTGAAGGAAAGCAACAACATGGCACCACACAGGGGAGACAGTGAAATTGTAACTCAATTACGCATTACAAATTAGCGGATGGATTAAATGACCAATAAATATAGAGATAAGCTGGATAGGTTGAAGAGACAACATGTTAATAATCATGGTAGGGTTCAAATTAGACCTGAGCAAAGAGAATTTAATGTTAAGAGGGTTGTTAGGCGAGTTAACACTAATGTGGATGAGTTTGTGGCTGATAATGCGAACACGAGTGAAGTTTATTTTGATGAAGGTGTTATTCTTCAGCTTAATACTGATTTTTTGACCTTAAAATATTTTTTTCATGATACAAATTTCAGGTGATATCTTTTTAAAAAAGGGGAGGATGATATGAATCAAATAGGGTTCGAATTTGTCCTGAAAATGTTTGCTGACTAGTTTTGTAAGATCAAGTATATCTCTTAAACCGTATATCAAAATAAGCTACAATTTCATAGGAATATACTAGATATATGAAACTATATTTTGGTAAATTTTCATGCCAAATGGGGTTTGAAAACATATTATTTTAAAGGGTCAAAGTTATTAGATAAATTTTATCAAATTTGTCAAACTAAACCTTTTTGCACTGTTTGGAAAATATCTAGAGTTACAAGTAGAATATTGCTGCAATTCAAGTTGGGATGAAAACTAGACATCTTAATATTTTCAACCATATATGGTAGGAACGGTAATTAATTCAGATGAGAGAGAACGGCGTGTTAGAAGTCAGGACTAAAAATCTGTCAAGAATGTGTAGAAATTGAAGATTCGGGCTACATATAAGAATTTTGGCATGAAGAATTTTTTTAATTGTCCTATTTTATTTATTTATTTTTCAATAATTATTGTTTTAATATGAGTTTGTTCTGACCCACTAGACATTGTTTAGAGATTTATTTTATTATTGAACTTATGATAGTTGATTACTAATTTAGGCCCATTAGCTTGCAACCCAAAAAAGGTCTATTAGGCTTAGTTAGAAAAGACTATATTATGTTTTATTGGCTGAAAATTTCAGCAGTAAGTTTGAGAATAAACATAATTTTTCTTTTTATTTGTTTGTGACTAAACAACTTTTATTTACAAGGATAAAGATCATATACTGACTTATCAAAGATTAACTAGTTTCATAACATCATTCGCATACTTAGGGTTCTTAGATACAATGTTATCTCTGGGTCCAAGTTTTTTTCCAATACATTTGACTATTAGATACATAGTTATCTCTATATCAAAGTTCTATCAAACCTAATTTTTTGTTTTTCGAATTGTTATCCCACGTGATTGAGAGATTCACATCAGTCGAACAAATATTTTTTATTTGAAAATATATTATTATTATTTTTTAAAAACTATTTTATTATCATTTTCATGTTGACTTTCAAGGATAAAACCATTAAGGTTTTTTTTATTCTATGTCCACTTATGATAATTAATTCTTGAATAAATATTTACGAGTTGAAAATATATTATTATTATTATTATTATTAAGCAACAACTCAATCATTAATTTTAAATTATAAAACCACTTAACATATTCATGACAAAAAAAATATCAATCAAACAAGTTTAGAATCAAATCAAATTATATTAAATTTCACAAAAATCAAACCAAAAGCTCAATTGAATTCAGCAAAACTCATGATTCCAAAACATAACCCCAATTATTCAGTAATTCAACAAAACTCATGGTTCTAAAACCTAAACTCAATCATTCAATAATCAACTCAACAAATCCTCTCCTAATATTCCATAATCAATCCAAATCACAAAAAATCATCTCAAATAATATTTCACCCGCAAGATCAACTTAATGTTTAAACAAAACTTTCAAATCAAGTATATAAATAATGGAAACAATCATACAAAAATAATTCCTTGTTTTTTTTAGAGAGAGTGTTTTAGTATGTATTATGGGGTGTTGGTGTGTGTGGTGAGGATTATAAAATTGTTTCCTGTGTTGGGTTTTTAAATGTATTGTTATGGTGTGTAAGAGATATATGTGTATATTTATATTGTTTTTTAAACGAGTACTTTCATATTCTAAATTTTTAAAATTCTATCTTATTAGACAACTTTGATTTTTCATCTTTTTTTTTTCTTTGCATTTATTATTTTTCAACTAAACTAGTCATTTTTATTTTTTATGTCTTATTGTCCTTGTAGCACAACTATGATGAACCTTCTCAACCTTTCCATCACTTTTACTACTTTTTTTTTCTCCTATCATCATTTTTTTTATTTTTTTTATCGTCTCAGATTCAACCAACATTTATATATACAACCCTAAATATCAATTTATTATTTTATATACTCTATTTTTTGAGCTCTTTCTTCTTTGTACTGCTACCTCTTTTGTCTTATAGCCTAAATTATAAAAATAAAAAATAAACATGATAGTTTGTTGGATACTCTGGCTTACTATTGTGTTTCTAAAACACTAACCAAAATGCAAATTTTAATATCTTTACCCCTCGTCTCAGTAAAAGAGCCATACTTCATTTTATCCCTCAAATCTTTTCTCTTTATATTCATATTTATTTCCTTATCCACCTCTCTCTGTATATGGATATATGTGTGTTGTCCAAAACTCATAAATAATTAGGCAAATGAGCATATAATATTTTAGATTATAAGTATCCATCCTTACAAATTCATCGTAAACACAACAAACCAAACACAAGATAGCATGCACACTACAAAAATATACATATAAAAAAAAAACTTGCATAAGATATAGGAACACAATTCTAACAGCATACTAAACATAGAAAGATATTATACTTTAATAAAACTACTTAAGTGCACTTCACTTAATACTTAATACAAAAGGTTTGATTCAATAAGTCTTTTAGAATTCCAATAATACTACTTTGTTTAGGTGCATTGAAGACAAGGTCTAATGAACCAAGAAAATTATGCTCAAATATCTATTTACAAGACCAAACCTAAACTCTAAATTTAGAAGAAAAAATAAAGCTCAAAATAGAAGAGATAAAATTAAAAAAATAAAGAAAGAAATAATCTAAAATAATAATAATTAAAAAAAACCTTATTAAAAACTCTTCTTTCACCTTCCCTTTTTATAGCGGATTTGAAAAGCTAAAAGATAAAGAATCAATTATGGTAATAACCAAAATTAATTGTCACCATTATCAATAACTCTTTAACCAGAATCAATTATGGTAAGAATCAATTATGGTAATAACCAAAATTAATTGAATCAAACCAAACAACAGCTCCGGAGCCCCCCCTCTTTAATCTTCATCTCTTAATCTTTTTGTTTATTTTTACTTTTCTTCTGATTTCTGTAGATCTATTATATATTCATTTCCCATATTTATTTACAAGGTTGTTTATTTGTCATAGTATGCTCATATTGCGATTACTATAATGGATGTTGTGAGAATTATTTTTTCTAAATTTTTGTCTGACACTTGTTCTTTCTGGCTTCCTTATTTTCAATTTCAGAAAACCTGCTGGATATGCCTGGCCAAGATGAAATCGGTTTTTTCTAGTTTTTTCTTTCAATTAACCGAACTGAAACGGGTCGATTTGAACCGGTTTCGGTTCAGTTTCGGTTTTGATTTAAAAATGAATAACTAAATTGGTTGGTTATTTTTTTGGGTGAAAACCGGACCGAACCGGAAATGCTCACCTCTAGCGTGTATGTGAGGGCTTAAGCTAAAAACTCATTTTACTTAGGTCTCTCCTCTATAAAAAGTTGGGTGTCCTTTGAGCCTAATTTTAATGTTCCACCTACCCATTTTATAAACAAGGAAAACTTGTTTAATTTCTACGTGGGATAGAAGTTTACTAGGAAGGTTTTGGGTTTTTTCAAAGTATGTCAACCAATAGTTCTTTGATTTTAATTTCTCTTTTATCAATAATTTGTTTAAATTATGTTAATATTTCATATTAAAGAGTTTATATTTGGGCTTTAAATTTCAATAAAATTTTAATCCAAAAAATAAGTTGACTTCACTTTTAAATCAGGTTTAAATTTATCAATTAATCATTTTTTAAATAAATTTTACCTCAAATACATGTGTTTTAAACTTAGGATTTTTTTTTTTTAGTTTTCATCTTGTTGGTTTTTCTATTAGCCACGTGGGTTTTTGAAGAACTTTTTAACCTAGTGCCTAGAATCATGGTTTTAGCATATGAGTATGCTTCTGTTTAATAAAATTCCTCAGTTTTTTTCATATGTTGTGAGTACGTATTCTTATTAAAAATACCGTCAAGATATTCTCTTAGATGTTGGCAGGCTTTTGCGTGTGTTTGATAAAAATCCCTTAGTTTTTTTTTTTTCTGGGTTTTCACTTTGTCTAATGGGCTGTGAAGATTTTCTTGACACTACTTACTGCGTAGAATCTTGAGGTTAGGATATGGGTATTTTCAATTTGAAAACGAAACCAAGACATATCGCAACTTTGCAGCAGCATTACCAGCAGCA
>Ga0325404_1005657_pt1 | contig 13154 bp, 14 predicted proteins | sample PopdelMetagenome_18_FD_205664 | JGI IMG/M metagenome (GOLD analysis project Ga0325404, IMG submission 205664) | Populus deltoides microbial communities from Bellville, Georgia, United States - Xylem-Control-R1 | ecosystem: Host-associated > Plants > Phyllosphere > Stem > Wood/Secondary xylem... | reverse complement strand
ACAACCAAGTACAATTGCAATGCTAGATTTTGCCCTCTAAAAATTTGATGAATCATGAATCCACACGTGGGAACTCCTTCTATACTTGAATACTCATTATTCATTGATCGGCTGGTGTTTTTTTTTTTTTAAAATATAATTTTTTTAATATATTGTTTTAGTATTCTAATATAAAAAATTATTTTTAAAAATAAAAATATATTACCTTAATTATTTTTTTACATTAAAAATATTTTAAAAAATTACTCAACCTAACAACAATGTTAAACAGTAATCCAATTCAATTACTTTCTTATAATAAATTCAAGATTATATCTAATCTATGAAATAATTTCTCACTTAAAAAAATCCTTTTTTTTATTTTCCAATTTGAATTAATTAATTTAATTCTAGAGGCCATTTTTGGAATTGTATTTCAAATGAAATATTAAAAAAAGTTAATTTTTTAAAATTAATTTTATGTTTTTTAATCATTTTGATGCGATGATATCAAAAATAATTTTTTTTAAAAAATTATTTTAATACATTTTAGAATAAAAAATACTTTAAAAAGTAACTGGTACCCTTCCAATTACCTTTTATGCGCTCATTTGAAAATATGATAAATGTTATTTTTTAAAATGTAATTTTTTGAAAATGTATTAAAATAATATATATTTTTAATTTTTTATAATTATTTTTGATGTTAGTATTATTAAAATAATTTAAAAATATAAAAAATAATTTTAAATAAAAAATCAAATATTTAAAAAACTCAAATTCAAACAAATTCGTAGATATGCAAAAAAGAAAAAAAAAGAAAAAAGAAAAAAAAAAAAGAGGACGAATATTAAAGCGCGTGCTACGCTGTATTTTTGTCTGTTACTAATAAATAATTATATATGTAAAAAAATCTAAAGTAAACATCCCTATTCCTTAACAAATATCGTAAGATTCTTACCCCCAAACACCCCCTAGCCCACCGATCCCTTCCCCTTTCTCCCCCACCCCCCCCTCTCTCCAGATCTTTCCTTTCTCTCTCAATTTTTTTAGCCGACTTTTCTTCACATCTTAAATAATCCTCAGTTTTTTTATCAACTTCAAATTAGGGTTTTTTAATAAAAAATAAAAAAAATCTTATTGACCTGTTAATCCTCTCCTTATTTCAATCTTGTTATTTTATTTTATTTTTTCTGGAGAAAATCGGAATGGTGGGTTCTCAGAGTTCAAACGGTACGGCGGCGAAGAGGTACGGAATCACGAAACCCATATCCATCGCGGGTCCCACTGAACCTGATCTCCATCGAAATGCCGAATTAGAGAAGGTAATTGGCAATTGCTTATAATTTTTTTTTCAATTAAGGTTACTTATTATTGATTTGCTATGATTTTATCGATAGTTTTTGGTTGACTCGGGCTTAAACGAGAGCAAAAATGAAACTATTAAGAGAGAAGAGGTTCTAGGCCGTATCGATCAGGTAATGATCACAGAAATTATGGGTATTGATTTGTTTTTTTTTTAATTAGTTAGATGATTTGTTGTTGTTGTTGTATAGATTGTGAAAGATTGGGTTAAGCAATTGACGCGTCAAAGGGGATATACTGATCAGATGGTAGAGGAAGCCAATGCTGTAATTTTTACTTTTGGGTCTTATCGTCTTGGGGTGAGTTATTGTGATTTTATTATATTATTTTTTGTGCATTTGAGATCAATTACTTTGTTTCTTTATGGTTTTCTGTAGTTATATATGCGGAGTTATATGAGTAGTTGAATGTGCTTTTGGGTTGCTAATGTGTAGTTTTTAGCTGAATAGGAAATTGCGATTAGATTAGCAAATCAGAGAATGGAAGTCGTGATAAAGTTAGGAAATTGTCACTATGGATGACCTCTTATCCCAAGCACGAACCTTTTATAGTCTTGCTTGAGACACCTGGCTGCAAATGTATCCTTAGCATGAATCTTTTATAGTCTTGCTCAAACCATCTAGCAGCAAGTGTGTACTTAGCAAATACCTAGACAGGTGGTTCTCTGCTGAACTGCTTTGTTCTGTCTCACTCAAATCCTCTGGGGTTGAGTTGCAATCAGCACTCATTTTGTGTGGGGGTGGTCAATCCCTAGCCCATACTTTGGTTAAAGGATGCTGGCTTGTCTACCAGATGAAACAAGTTGGTTTTTTTTGAAAGCATTCAAAAGGACACTAGAGTACTTAGGCTGTTTTTTCTAAATATGTTGCAATCCTATATTTTTGTTACTTCAGTGATCTAATCGCATTATTGGTTTGCATCTTTGGCAATGATTACTATTTTAACAGGTGCATGGTCCCGGGGCTGACATAGACACCCTGTGCGTTGGGCCTTCTTACGTGAATCGAGAGGTGATGCGTGAATGTGGTGTATTTTCTTTTAGTTCTAGGGTATCTTGACTGACACTCTAAGTTGTTTTTCAGGAAGATTTCTTTATTACCTTGCATGATAAACTGGCTGAAATGGAAGAAGTTACTGAACTTCAGCCAGTTCCAGATGCTCATGTCCCAGTTATGAAGTTTAAATTCCAGGGAATATCAATTGATCTTCTTTATGCGAGTATATCCCTTTTGGTTGTTCCAGAAGTAAGCTCCCCAGTCTTTGAAATATCCATGTCATGCATATTGGTATGAATGTATGGGATCCTCAAACTATTTAAGCTCACTTTAACATTTATATGCTGGTATGGTTTAGTCCCTCCTCCCACTCCCCCTCCTTTTTTTTTCTTATTATTGAAAATTAACCTTAGTGGCAATACATGGAGTCTAGCATTTCTTCTTTTATGATTTGAGATTCACTTTAATATTGAGAGAACCCTTTTTTGTGTTTTTGTTAAACTTTTGAGGTTGAGACCCACTTCTCCCTTCCCTTCCTTCTATAACCATAACCAATTGCAAATACTTTTAAGTGCATGGAGGATGACAGTCCTGTAGGTATTTGTATAATATCTTTGAAGAGGATTATTATATATATACTTTACTCCTGTTTTGCATGGATTTTGTTGATGGGGTTGCCTTTTAACAGCCAGTAGCACAACTTATGCGGCATATTGTTTGTTCATCTAATGCTTCTTAGCTGACTTGGGCTTGTCAGTTTCAAGTTCTACTATGTTTTTCTCCTGTCATGAGCTTTGGTAGCTAAGTCTGGACTCTGGAGTTTCTCCTTTTTATGATTTGATGCATTTTAAAATTGCAAGTACTGATTTTGTTGCTTGTTCAATTTGATCTGGAACTAACTTATTAACAGGACCTGGACATCTCCAATGGGTCTGTGCTCTATGAAGTTGATGAGCAAACTGTTCGAAGTCTAAATGGGTGCAGGGTTGCCGATCAAATTCTTAAACTTGTTCCAAATGTTGAGGTGACTTATCATATTCTTTTAATTTACTTTATTCAAGTGCTTCAGTGATTTGACAGTCATTTGACCATTAAAAATATTGTAGCACTTTCGGACAACACTCAGATGTCTGAAGTTCTGGGCTAAAAGGCGCGGTGTTTATTCAAATGTAAGATTGGGCATCTTGATGAGTTATTTCACTGTAATTGCCATTTCACACCAAATCATGGTTTTCATCTCCTTAAATGTGTAGGTCACTGGTTTCCTTGGTGGAGTAAACTGGGCTCTTCTAGTTGCTCGAGTGTGCCAGCTTTATCCTAATGCAATTCCTAGTATGCTAGTCTCTCGGTTCTTCAGAGTCTATACACAATGGCGTTGGCCGAATCCTGTGATGCTATGCTCAATAGAAGAAGATGATCTTGGGTTTCCTGTATGGGATCCTCGCAAAAACCCTCGGGACCGGTTTCATCTTATGCCAATAATAACTCCTGCATATCCTTGCATGAATTCTAGCTATAATGTGTCTACAAGTACTCTTCGTGTTATGACAGAGCAATTCCAAAGTGGTAACAGGATATGCGGGGTGAGAGCATAAGAAATAACCTTTTCTCCTTTACTTTCCTGCATCATGCTACTGATGCCTTTTTCTTTGTCACTCTGTTCTCTTTGCAGGACATTGAACTGAACAAGGCACAGTGGAGTGCTCTTTTTCAGCCTTATCTTTTCTTTGAGGCATACAAAAATTACCTACAAGTTGACATAGTTGCAGCTGTTGCTGCTGATTTGCTAGCGTGGAAAGGCTGGGTAGAGTCTCGGCTTAGACAACTTACCTTGAAGGTACACATCTTACCTTTATACTCTTGTTGCAAACTCACTTCTCTCAGTTTTTGGCCATGTTTTCTAACATAGTGGCGAATGCTTTTTTTTATTTGAAGACAAAAAGATCCAACAAAGTATGACAGCTATGCTTACTTGACTAATTGTCCTTTCCATGTTTCATTCACAGATAGAGCGGGACACCAATGGGATGCTGCAGTGCCATCCTTACCCAAATGAGTATATAGATGCATCCAAGCAATGCCCACATTGTGCTTTCTTCATGGGCTTGCAGAGGAAAGAGGGAGTGACTGGTCAGGAGGGCCAGCAATTTGATATCCGGGGAACTGTTGATGAGTTTAGGCAAGAGATAAACATGTACAATTTTTGGAAACCAGGGATGGAAATATATGTCTCTCATGTTCGTAGAAGGCAGCTTCCAGGCTTTGTTTTCCCTGATGGGTACAAGCGATCTCGATCATCACGGCATATTAACCAGCACACAAGCAAAACTGGTGAAGATGTTGCAAGATCTCAGTCTGGGTCTGCTGAGAGACCTGTTAAGCGGAAAAATGATTGTGAAATTGAGGATTTGAAGCCTGAGAAACAGGCTTGTTATAGCCCAGTAAGACCTCAGTCTGTTTCTCCTTCCAGTAGTGTTAGTAGGTCTGGTGTGGCACCTGTTAAGCGGAAAAATGATTGTGAAATGGAGGATTTGAAGCCAGAGAAACAGGCTTGTTCTAGCCCACTAAGACCTCAGTCTGTTTCTCCTTCCAGTAGTGTTAGTAGGTCTGGTGTGACATATCTGGCTAGTTTCTGTGAAGGTGTTAAATTAGGGTGTTCAACAATTAGGGACATTGGTAGCAACCGCAAGGATGTTGCTAGCAACTCTGAGGTTAGGTCATCTAGTGGGCAGTTGGAGAGTGAAAAAGATGGTTTGGGTGATGCCATGCAGCTTGGTGAAACTGTCTATCAGGATTCGCCATTAAATAGACAGATCTCTATGGATATACATGATTCACCAATAGGTAGGAATGAGATAGAAACAGCTAATCATATGAATGGAATAGAGCCAATGGAATCAATGGTTAATACAATTACAAAACAGGAGATGCTCAGTCCACCGGAAATACCAAATTTTGAAACTGGGGAAAAACACGAGACTGGTGTAAATGACAAAATTGCAGGTTTGGGGTCAGACTTAATGGAGAATGGATCTTCCAGAAAACTGTTAAATTGGGTAGCGGGCACTAGTCAAGCCATGGAGGTTGACCAAGAGCTTGTCAAACCGTGTTGTCAGACAGCGGTTGTAGAATATGCTGACAGCGTTATAAGGTCACATTCTGGCACTCAGAACCTCAACTGCGAGGTGAGTTATTCTGTTTGAAGTTTTTGGGTTAAAGATTGTAGCAGATGGTTGTGGCAATACTGGAAGTTCTGGAGATAGTGAGACTGGGGATCTTTGCAGGGTAATGTATGTGCTGTGGATGCGGATGTGGTTCTGGAAAGTGGATGTTTAAACATGAGCCGAGTGTTGCCAAAAGGCTTGCCAGAGGAATTAGAGGTTTAAAATCTAAATTGCTGTTTTACTTTACTATTGTTTGTTGAAGAATTTTCTGCATTTACTCACTGCGTAGCCTGTTCATTTCTTTCTTTCTTTCTTTCCCCATTCTCTCCCCATGGAAATGGGTCATTGTGACAATGACACTGCTTGTCTGAAATTTCATTTGAGGAGAATCTTGCTTTTGAACTCCAGAAATCTGTTAGAGACCTCCAGCCTTGTAGTTCTTGCAAGTAGAAAATCAGGACCTGATGATGAATGGTTCCATGCAACTAGATCTTTATTGGGGCAGATCTAAATTAGCAGATGAATTTGAAACATCTGAGTTATTGTATATGCTAGGTTTCTTTTTCTGTGCAGCTACTGTAAGGTTCTACAATTAATACTTGTTCGATAGTCTTATCATGCTAATTTTTTGCACAGAATATCTCCTAACTGGTGCATATGTGGTGGCAGGTCCTGCACCACTATAAGTGCTATGTTTCCAGTAACTGTGCTTAAGAACCTTGACCATGTTTTGTGTCCAAGGCTCAGATACACCAACCCTTCCTTTATTTTGTACCTCCAATATTTTGTCTGGAAGCTAACTGAACTTTTTGCCTTTATGTTGTATTATGTAGCCGAAGACTGCAATTGGGAAAGTTGTGAATTCTCAAGACGGTGCTAGGTCAGAATCCTTGCAGAAGCCAATGATAAGGCATGCAGTTTAAAACCCTGAATTTCATTATGTTAATCATGGTATCTTTATGCTGTCCTGTTTGGTTGTTGCATGGCTCTTTTTTGGCAGGTTGAGTTTGAAGTCAACTGCATAAAAATTAGGAAGGTGGAACACTTAAATGAGATTACTGTTCAGAAAGGAGAGGACCAGCGATTTGGTAAGTGAAACATTAATTGCTGCCATTCGTCACGGGTTCTTGGTTTGTGTTTGGCACTATCATGTGGACTGGGACAGGTCAGCCATGAATTAAATTGTGAATATCTCAGTGGTTTGACCAAGTCTTGGGTGTGTTATATTGCTGTGGTTGGAAGAAGCAGTGAACTTGCTGGAGCAAGAAGCTGTTGAGCATTCCGGTGCTTTGAAGACTTTTTGCGCTGTTATAGAGTTGTATTTGTTGTTTCCTTGTGGGCGTGGGAAGACCAGTTTCTTGTTTTTCATGTTTATTTGGAATCAATTAATACTGCAAACAGGATCAACTCTGTGTGATTTGTAAAGGGTTTTGTCTCTGTATACTTGAATTCTTGAGATGCAAGTTCTCTCTCCATCAACCTTTGGAAGTGGACAAAATTTTGGCATGTGTTCCTTGCGAATTTGGTAGATTTTCCTGCTGTAACATGCACCACGTGTGGCCCCACAATACTGTCTTTTAAAAGTATTATGGGCAGAGCTTGCTGTCTGAAATAGGACAGGAGTGTTGTGGAAGGGTTTCTCTTCACCAACTAGCACTCAACAATATAATATCCACATGCCCAAGCAACAATCTAAGATCTGGTTCCGCAGTCGTTAGAATTAACCAAGGGTCTGAATTAAAAGGTGTTGAATTGCCGTTTCGGCACGGCCTTCAGAAACAAGGGGCTGCTCTCGATTGTGGGAAGAGGCCTGGAATCATTTTATTCCTTTGAACATTGTATTTCAAAAAAGAAAAAGAAAAAAAAGGGGCCGAGCCATGATACATCATACGCTGTAAACTAAGCTGTCGTCGTCGTCAGACAGTCTGTTACTGCGTCTGTTACTTGAAAGACAAGTAACATTTCCCAGAAGAGGAACAATATCAAACTCGGAAACTGTCTTTTTCTCACCGTTATTGTCTGGAGAACATCGGCGCAGGATCTCCAAAACATCTTTCATAGAAGGTCTGTTGGATGGTAAAGAGTGAGTGCAAACGAGTCCTAGGTTGAATACAGCGGTCATCTCTTGCAAGAAACACGGTTCCTTAATCTCCTGGTCAAGGCAATTAAAAACAGGCTTCCCCTGTCCAAACTGCCGCCACGCCCATTCTGCAAGGCTTGTATGCTCATCATCTCCACCATTAGGTTCTCTTCCGGTCACCAATTCCAGGAGTACAACTCCAAAGCTATACACATCGATTTTTTCGTTCACTTTTGTTGTATAAGCATACTCTGCAATAAAAATGAGAAACAAACAGCTTTAAATGGTGTGATCTCAAAATTCTTCTGGAATAAAATGAATAGTCAATACTTGACAACGCACTATGAGGTTGTCGAATGCTCTTACCAGGAGCAATATAACCGAAGGAACCTGCTACAGCAGACATGGTATGAGCCTCTCCTTGCTTAGCCAACATTTTGGCCAGTCCAAAATCTGCTATTCTTGCCTCGAATTCAGAATCCAACAAGATATTACTGGACTTCACGTCTCGATGAACAATAGGAGTGGAGCAGTCATGGTGCATGTAGCATAGGCCTCGTGCAGCTCCAATGGCAATCTGGAACCTCGTGGGCCAATCCAAGACAGAATGACGGACTGAACTTGCTCCCATTGATGAACTTCTCTTCTTTCCATGAAGCCATCTATCAAGGCTATGGTTCTCCATGTACTCATAAACAAGAAGCTTTGATTTCTCACTTGAAATACAGCACATTAATTTAACTATGTTTGCATGCCTAATTGTTCCCAGTATCTGAACCTCTGCCAAAAATTCCTTTTCAAGCTTATGATCCATTTCTTCATTACTCCAAATCCTCTTGACAGCAACAAAGTCACCTGCACGGTTTATGGCAATCCGGTATACGTTCCCTGATCCTCCACTTCCAATCAGATTATTTTCTGTCAAACTTGCCAAAATGTTTGCTTCTGTGAAGTCCAATCTCTGGAATGATGTCAGCTTCCACGATGCCAGATCACGTTTTTGCTTTCCTCTTGGGCAGTCCCTGACCATGAACAAGGTGACTAAAATAGTGACTAGGAAAATGATCACAGTAAGAACCAGAATCAAGGAAAGAATTTTGGAGGAGAATTTTTCTGAGTCACGAAGTTTGGTATGGCAATCTGGAAGATTTAGAATTGGATTAACAGCACAGAGTTTATAATTTTCCAGGAAGCTGTTATCATAGGCAAGGTTATCAAACTGATCTGGGATTTTCCCAGATAGATTATTGGAGGACAAATTGAGGACAATAAGTTTCAGCTGACCGAATTCAGGAGGGATTTCACCAGAGAAATGGTTTTGAGACAAATCTAAATAACGCAGGTCAGGTAAAGACCCAATCTCCCTTGGGATCTGGCCAGAAAGTCCATTTCTTGAGAGATTCAAACTAGTCAAAGATTTCCAAGATGGTATCGTGGAAGGGAGTTGACCTGAAAATTGATTCCCGTCAAGCAGAAGATTTGAAAGGTGGGGCAGACTCGTTATTTCCACTGGAATTTCACCAGAAAACAGATTGTTGCTCGCCTCAAAAACAACCAAGTTCACCCAGCTAGAGACTCCAGGAGGAATTGGACCGGAAAATCTGTTGTTATTGAGTTCCAACCTTGATAGATTCCATGCCAGCTTGCTTGGAAGCCCCCCCGAAAACGAATTCTCACTTAACATCAAGTAAGTCATATTGAAGGCTGTCCAAATACCTGCTGGTATCTCGCCTGAAAAGTTGTTACTGTAAAGTTGAACCGTGCGCAAACTGTTGCAATTTCCAAGAGATTGAGGTACCTGCCCAGAGAGATTGTTTTCAGAGGCAACTGCACCCTGCAAGACACCTCCAGCACACAAATTTTCAGGCAGTCGGCCACTAAATTGATTGGTTGAAACATCAAATTCTTCAAGTGCTGAATAAAGGCCCATTTTTGGTGGCAAGACTCCACTCAAGTTGTTGGTGAAAACCTTAAATGCTCTCAACTCAGGAAGAAGGCCTATACTTGCTGGCACCTCACCAGACAAGTGATTTTCAAAGAGACTCAGAAGTTGCAATTTTTTCAACTTGCCAAAATCTTCTGTAATCGAACCATTCAAATGGTTCATTGCAAGATCAATCTCCACCAAATTTAACGTTTCAACTATCTGAGGTATCTCACCAGACAACTTATTTTTAAAGAGATACAACTTAGTCAAATTCTTCAACAAAAACAACCCACTAGGAATTTTACCTTCCAAATCGTTTCCAGCTAAATCCAAGTGCACAAGACTCGTAAGATTGCTCAAACTCTCAGGGATTTCACCAATCAAATTAGCGAGTTTCATCCACAAGAACCTCAACTTCTTTAACTGACCAAACTCCACTGGAATTGAAGAGGGCACAAAATCAATATACGCCAACGCCATTTCTTCAAGATTGGACAGCTTACCAATCTCCTTAGGAAACGTACCGTTGAACTGATTCTGGTGCAGAAACAGCGTTCGCAACTCTGTCAAGTTGCCTATCTGTGGTGGAATATTGCCAGTGAAGTTGTTACCCTGAAGGTATAGATACCTGAGACTTGATAATCTATCAACATCATCAGGTATCGGACCAACAAAATAATTCTGAGACAGGTCCAATTCCTCAAGCTTTGTACAGCTGTACAAAAGTTTTGGAAATCCTCCTGGAATGTAGTTCCAATTCAGGTTGAGATATGTCAGGTTTTTCAGGTCACAAACTGATGCTGGGATTGTCCGTGTAATGTTTTTATTACCAAGATCAAGTCCAGTCACCGTGCCTTCGACACAGTACACGTCTGGCCACTCACACGGTGAGGATGATGAGTTCCAGGACTGAATGGACGATGGATTGCCAAGTTGTTGTTTCAGGTTTAGGAGGATAGTTTTTTCTGCGTTGACATCCTGGGAAATTACTTTGAAGGGCAGGGAAACCAGGACTAGAATGGAGAGGAGTAGGAGGGGTAGTTCGGACATCTGGAATGGTTTCAGATGGTTTTTCCGGCTGAGTTTATTTTGCCGGGAAGGGAAGGGGGAGGCTTAACGGCAGGGTTTGAAATTTGGTTGGCATTTGGCAAAGGAAGATGAGAAGAAAGGTTGGCTATATATACTCGTGGTCTGTTGTGGTGGGCGTACTGACACTGAGAGTGACTATAAATAATTACAACAGCACCATTGCTGAGAGTGCTGCGAGGAGTAAAGTTTTTGGTGGATCAATCTTCCAAATGATTTTGTTCTGGAGAACCTAGCTTGGGAAGTGATTTTGGGGTAGTTTTGAGTCCACATGGTATGAGCAAATGGTATGGAGAATCTCTTGATAACATGACATAGCCCACAGCAAACCAAATTGTGGGCTGGAAAAATTCTGAAATTCTATCTAAGAAGTCAACAAACTTTGGTGGTAAGGGAGACATTAGTTTGTTCTAGAAGCTCATCTCTAACCCTGATGATCATGTTCTTTGTTGACTGAAGCACCGAGCTTCAACATGTTCGGATAATTCTGTAGTTATTGGGTTGCTTATGGATGGTATTGTAAAGGAAACGAGCTTCATGATTTCTTTAGCTCGATCACAATGGATAGTTGTAGAATGTTGACTAATCTCATCAATTAAAATCCTTGGTAAAAAATCATGACATTTTTTCTTAACACGAGACTTCTTGTGGGGGAGGAGGCTTTGCTGCCAAGTTGAGAGTTACATAACTTCTGCAATTTTCTATGTCTAGAAGGATATGCAAAAACCCATGCTCTTTAATTGCGGTGATTGCCACATTTTGAAATATATTTTCCGGCCACATATGTTTGCTTGTGCTTGACTTCAAACCGTGGCGTACACGCCGCGGTGTCATATTTTTCTTTTTATATAATAAATATATTTAGATGTTGGAATCACTTTTTTTTTTTTTAATAAAATCTATTACTCGAGTCATAAACTTAACTAGACTAAATAAGATATTTTTATCTTAATTAAATAAAAAAATAACAATAACAAATAGATCAAATAAAAAAAAAGATCAATAAATATAACTTAAAAAAATCATTTTTCAAAAGAAAAAAACAATCTAACTTAATTCCTAGCCAATTAAATATGAATAGATAGAATTAGATAACAAAGGATAAAAAAGGGACTCGAGTCAACCCGAGTTAGTATGACAAACATGTAACCTGGGTAATAAGGGTCAAGCTAATCTGAGTTAACCTGCCTAACTCATGATTCATGTCATGAGATCAAGATAACTTGATAGAAAAGAAAACGAAGAAAATTACAAAACCCATTATTTTAAAAATCAATTTCAAATGATGAAATAAAAAAAAGCAAAATAAAATAAAATTGTCAACCCATGTTAACCTTTCAAACTCGTGACTTGGGTCATTAGACCGAAAGTTAGAAGTGTTAAAAAAATAGGTCCATCTGTAATGTTTGCATTATCTGACATGACCCAATCTGTCATCGGATAATGTGGATATTATAGATGATAATAGGTCAAAAAATTTAAGAAACGACTATCACGGATTTGATGACGGGTTGAGATTTTTGAAACCTAGTCAACCCAACCCAACCCAACCCGTATACCTTATAACAACAAACTTAATTTGTTGTTAAGCCAAAATTATTTGTTACAACTTATTACATGTTTTGAGCTAATTTATTGAACCTAAATCTTAGTTCTAATCAAGCCCAATTCATGGATATCCATAATATCCATAAAAGGTCTAATTTAATATATCCAACTCACTCGGGTCTAGAAAATTTTGAATGGGTTGAGTTTATAATTCGTAAAATATTAGAAGTTAGGTTGGATACAATTATATGGTCAAACTTGACCCAAATATATCAATGAACACCCCTACTGGAAGCATCCTATTTAAAAAACCACAAAACCTAATTTTCAACAAATTTAATGTTGAAGGATGAATTAGAAAAAAACTCAATTATATAAAAGGATTCAAAACAAAAATAACAATTAAAAGAACGAGGATCAAAATTGAAATAAACAACAAATTAGAGGACAACTACAAATTTTTGATTGAATGATGAAATTAAAAAGAAAATCAATCTAACAAAAAGATAAAAAAATCAAAAGAATAAGAACCAAATTGAAAAAAAAAACATATAAAAAATTGATGAGATTAAATGATGAAATTGAAAACAAATCAAAATTTTACAAAAGGATCAAGAACAAAAATTAAAAATCAAAAGAATAAGGATTGAAGTTGAAATCTCAATAAATAAAAGAACAATTCTGAAATATTAAATGTCCAGCGCGAATATCAAGGATAGAAAAGGTAAAAAAAGAAAGCATAAACTGCCTTACCACCTCCACGACAATTCCATCAACACAGTGGTAGGGAATTTCTGGTTTGAGGAAACGCCGAACACGCTGCTAGAAGACCGCGAGTGCTAGTTACTTTTGGTTTTTTTAATTATATTTTATATTTATTAAAATATCAAATTACACCCAAGTCAAATTGATTCTAACTAAAAAACCAGGTTGAAAAATATGAAAAAACCCTTGGATATTAGTTTTAAAAATCTAGTTTTTAAGAATATTTTAGTTATTTTACCGTGCTC
>Ga0325404_1005655_pt1 | contig 13157 bp, 5 predicted proteins | sample PopdelMetagenome_18_FD_205664 | JGI IMG/M metagenome (GOLD analysis project Ga0325404, IMG submission 205664) | Populus deltoides microbial communities from Bellville, Georgia, United States - Xylem-Control-R1 | ecosystem: Host-associated > Plants > Phyllosphere > Stem > Wood/Secondary xylem... | reverse complement strand
CTTCAATACTAGATCCCCTTCTTGAAACAACCGCGGTCTAACCTTCTTATCATATGCCTTGGCCATTCGTTTCTGGTAAAGTTGGTGATGACATATTGCGGCCATCCTCTTTTCACTGATCAGGTTTAGTTGCTCATATCTCACTTTGGCCCACTCAGCCTCTTCTAGCTCGGAATCCATTAATACTCTTAACGATGGGATTTCTACTTCCAAAGGCATCACTGCTTCCATACCGTATACCAAAGAATACGGGGTAGTCCCTGTCGAGGTCCTAACTGTAGTGCGGTATGCATAGAGAGCAAATGGCAACATCTCATGCCAATCTTTATACGTGACTACCATTTTCTGAATAATCTTTTTGATGTTCTTGTTGGCGGCTTCTACTGCACCATTCATTTTCGGCCGGTATGGCGAGGAGTTCGAATGCTTGATCTTCCACTTGGTACACAACTCCACTATCATTTTGCCATTGAAATTCTGTGCATTATCGGTCACTATCTTTTTCGGAGGACCATATCGACAAATCAGATCCTTTTCTATAAACCTCTTCACTACCTTCTGTGTTACATGGGCATACGAATTAGCTTCCACCCATTTGGTGAAGTAGTCAATAGCCACGAGGATGAATCTATGCCCATTGCTAGCTTTTGGGTTAACCGGACCGATTACATCAATTCCCCACATTGCAAATGGCCAAGGGGATATTAGATTAAATAGAGGAGCTGGTGGCATATTGACCTTGTCACTGTAAATTTGACATTTATGACATTTCCTGACATAGTCGATGCAGTCTTTCTCTAACGTCATCCAAAAATAACTAGCCCTTTGTATTTTCCTTTGTATCATATGCCCGCTAGCATGTGTTAAGCAAATCCCCTTATAGACCTCCCGTAATGCCTTTCTAGCATCTGCCTCATTCAAACACCTTAGCAAGGTTCCATCAAATGATCTTTTGTACAAAATCTCTCCATCTAAATAGAAGTCTATAGCCAACCTTCTCAAGGTTTTCTTATCCGTCTTGGAAGCTCCCACCGGATATTCATGATTTTGCACAAGGTTCTTGATATCGTAATACCAAGGTTGTCCGTCTATCTCTCCTTCAACTAAGCAACAGTGAGCTGGGTCATTTCTAATGTCAATGTGTACCGGTTGTACCTTGCACTTTAGATCAATGGTAGTCATAGCAGCTAGTGTGGCCAAAGCATCTGCAAAATGGTTCCCCTCCCTTCCCAAATGGGTGAATCTAATTTCTTCAAATGCTTTTGCCAGCGTGGATAGGTATTCCTGGTACGGCCTCAACTTTTCCTCCTTGGTTTGCCATTCCCCTTTAACCTGACAGATAATCAACATTGAATCTCCATATACATCTAACTTCTTTATCTTCAACTCTAATGCCGCTTCTAAACCGAGGATACAAGCTTCATACTCAGCTGTATTGTTGGTGCACTCGAACTGCAGTTTAACCGAAACTGGATACTGTTTCTTATCAGGAGAGATTATTACCGCACCGGCCTCGTTACCATATACATTCACTGCGCCGTCAAAAAACATCGTCCACCAATCTGTCTTCTCTTCTTCTTTCTCTATTGACAATATATCTTCATCGGGGAAGTCAAAATCCAAAGGTTCGTAATCTTCAACAGCATTATCGGCCAGATGGTCCGCGATTGCACTTCCTTTTACGGCTTTCCTTGTCATGTATACTATGTCATATTCTGCTAATAGAACTTGCCACCTTGCAATTCGACTTGAGAGAAAGGGCTTGTTACAAATATACCTCAGAGGATCCACTTTTGAAATCAACCAAGTGGTATAGTATAACATATAATGTCGCAACCTCTTTGCCGCCCACACCAACGCACAACAAAGCCTTTCTATCTCCGTGTATCTAGACTCACATTCAGTGAATTTCTTACTTAAGTAATAAATAGCTCTTTCCTTCCTTCCGGTTTCATCATGCTGACCCAATACACATCCCATGGCTGCTTCAGTTACTGTTAGATATAGTACTAGAGGTTTTCCTGATACCGGAGGAACCAGTAAAGGTGGATTTTGTAAATAATGCTTGATTTTATTGAATGCCTCCTCACACTCCTCATTCCAGGTTCCAGGATTCTTTTTCCTTAGTAGTCGGAATATTGGTTCACACGTCGTTGTTAACTGAGCTATGAACCGAGCAATGTAGTTTATCCTTCCCAAGAATCCTCTTACTTCTTTCTCCATCTTAGGGGATGACATAGCTTGGATGGCCCTTACTTTATCTGGATCCACCTCTATACCTCTATCACTTACCACAAATCCTAACAGCTTACCCGATTTAACTCCAAATGAACATTTTGCAGGATTGAGCCTTAATTCATACTTCCTCAATCTCTCAAACAACTTCCTCAAAACTTCAACATGATCCTCTCCCCTTTTAGACTTGGCAATCATGTCGTCTACATACACCTCAATTTCCTTGTGCATCATGTCGTGGAACAAAGTCACCATTGCTCTTTGATAGGTTGCTCCTGCATTCTTCAATCCAAATGGCATGACCTTGTAGCAGAACGTCCCCCAAGGTGTGACAAAAGTTGTTTTCGCCTTATCCTCCGGAGCCATTTTTATCTGGTTGTATCCTGAAAAACCATCCATAAAGGAATATGTGGAACTCCGGGCAGCGTTGTCCACTAAAACATCTATGTGTGGTAGAGGAAAATCATCCTTGGGGCTAGCCTTATTCAAATTCTGAAAATCCACGCACACTCTAATCTTCCCCTCCTTCTTAGGCACCACAACAATGTTAGATACCCATTGTGGATATCTAACTACTTCTAGAAAGCCGGCATTCCATTGCTTCTCGAGTTCTACCTTAACCTTGATCCAGATATCCGGGTGGGCCCTCCTCAGCTTTTGTTTGACTGGTTTACAACCTTCTTCCAACGGTATCTTGTGTACTACAATATTTGTGTCCAAACCGGGCATATCTTCATAAGACCAAGCAAAGACATCTGCATATTCTTGTAACAGGGCGATCATTTTTGTCCTTAGTTCCGAAGTAATTAGGGTACCTATTTTCAACTCCTTCTTGAACTGATCACTGCCTACATTGATGGTTTCGAGTTCCTCTGCGGCAGGTTTCCAAGTCTGTTCCTGTTGTTCTACTAGCCTGGTGAATTCACTGATATTGCTTTCATCCCACTCTTCTTCTTCCATAGCTATCACATGCTCGTTCAAGTTTGGCCATTTACTCTTGATGCTAAATGTATGTGATGTTGTGGGAGATCCGCTTTCAGGATTCCTGAAAGCGGGAAGTGTTTGGTGTAAATGCATAAAAAAAAGATGGCAATTTGTGAAAAGTGCATGATCTCACAATTTATTTAAAGAAAAGGTGGGCTCCATGACAAGCATAAAGTCTAGCCGACAATTGAGCCTTGATTGTCGACTAGCGAAAATAAATGAAAACCAAACAAAGCAATGACAAAAGCATGTTAAGACAAACAAAATTGGTTTACATTTTGAAAACCATTGGAGCTTCTTGGGTCACCCAGTTCTGAAACTTCTTGTCTTGAGCTAACTTGCGCACAAAGGTCTTGGCGGAGACTTCTTCTATGGTGTAGACCGTCAGTTGTGGGAGTGCTTCATCTCCCTTTCTTGCTACTGTCTTCATGTCATCTCCTTCCACCTTGTTTTCCCCCAAGGTATTTATGCTCATGTTTGACAGCTCTTGATCAAGGCTTTCGGCTTCTTTATCATGTTGCATTATGTATGCAGCTTTTGGGAATGACACGCTAAGGGGAGGGATTTCTAGCTTTTCTTCCTCTAGCTCTCTTCCTTTAATTCTAGCCATCCTTCTTGCCCTTCTTCGACCAGCAGCCCATCGATAATCCTCTTGGTTAGGTTGGTACCCTAGCCCAAATCTTTGAGCAGCACTTTTCATCTTTGCCAGATTAACCCCTTCTGGTATCCTGATAATAAGGTTATACTGAAATGGGATTCCGCGGTTCAAGAAGCATAGACTTGCCATCCTTGCTGCTTCTGAGATCCTTGGCCTTCTTAGCACTGTGTTCTCCAGCACCCAGTCGGTGTTCACAATCTCAAAGGCATGGATATTGTTACCCTTGCAATCATCCGCTTCGATAAAAGGCACAGCTACATTCTTTATCATGGATACTGTCTCCTCGGCCTTGACAGTTACCAACATCCCATTCATGATATACTTCAGGCATTGGTGCAATGACGAAGCTACTGCCCCCGCTGCATGAATCCAAGGTCTTCCTAACAACATACTATAGGAAGGGTGGATATCCATAACCTGAAGTGTTACTAGGAACATTTGTGGTCCCACATATAGCTCCACTTCTAAAGTCCCAATTATTGGCCTAGGCGACCCATCATACGCTCTGGCCATCATAGTACTTGGCTTAATATGGGATTCATCTATCGGCATTTCTTCTAGCATGTGTTTTGGCAACACATTAAGGGCCGAGCCATTATCAATGAGTACTTTTCCTATGAGGCAGTCCTTGCACCTAACCGTAATGTATAAAGGCTTGTTATGTCCGGTACCTTCAGCATCGAGCTCGTCAGCTGTGAAGTACAGGTAATTCGTTGCATGGATCCTCCCCACTAGATGCTCCATGGTTTTATGTTCGATGTCTTGGGGTACATATGCCTCATTCAATACCTTTTGCAAGGCGTTTCGATGCGGCTCGGAGCTGAGTATCAAGGACATAAGGGAGATCCTAGCTGGAGTCTTCTTTAGTTGATCCACTATGCAATATTCGCTATGCTTGATCAACTTCAAGAATTCATTCGATTCCTCTTCCGTTACTGGCTTATTAACTTCTAGTGCTTTGTCCAGATCTACCACTTCTTTGCCCTTTGACTTCCTCAACTCCTCGGGCGTAAAGCAACGACCACTCCTGGTCAAACCACTTATCTCAGGCTGGAACAAAGGAAGAGGAGCTCGAACGTTAGAGGCATAACCATAATTATAAGGCATGGCATTGTGATTCCCTTTTGTGTAGGGCGGTTTAACCAAGATTAGCCTTGGGGGCCCATGAGCTGTTGGCTAGATCCTGCATCCTCCTGTCATTTCATCTTGACCTTCCATCATACTCACCTCACCGCTGTTCTTCATGGGTTCAATCCTCAACTCCCCCATTTTTAGCATTTTTGCAATCTTTTCGCAAAACTCGATGCAAACCTCAATATGATGTCCATCTCTTCCATGGTATTCACAGTAATCATATCCCTCCGAATGGCTCTCCACCTTTGTCTTTAGAAATCCTGATTGTACCAACATGTCGTACAACCTCTTCATGGACACCTTCAACACCTTGCATTGATTTCCCACTTCGATCATGCCTATTCCACTACTATTTGGGGCATGCTTAGGCAATGGGTTTGAATTAACATTGGGCTTGTCCTTAAAGGATACCCATCCCATCTTAATAAGCTCCATCAACCTCTTCTTGAAGGCGTAACAGGTTTCAATCCCATGCCCGGGATTACCCCCATGGTACTCGCAAGCCAACTCGGGCTTGTACCAAATTGGGAATGGTGGTTGTAGTGGTAGTGTAGGGATAGGAGCTATTTGTCCAATGCTCAACAGTTTGGCGTACATGTCCTTCAAAGGCATGGGTAAGGGTGGCAGTTGTTCTGAAGTGTATTTTGTATGGGGTCTTTGGTAGTGATTTTGGTAGTTCGATTGGTTATTTGTTCGATTAGGGGAAAAAGGTTGGTTAAAGTTTATGCGTGAGAATTGAGAGGTGGGTACTTGAGGATTATGGAAATCTACTCTCTTGCCCTTATACCCACCTTCTAGATTGTTAACATCGCCTTCTCTCTTTCTTCCAATGAAACCCTTCTTTTCCACTGGCATCGCTATTCGCCCAGCCTTAATCCCTTGTTCTATCCTCTCAGCTATACGTACCGCATCATAGAAGTGTTGAGAGGAGCTACCCATTAGGTGCTCATAATAAGGTGCTTTGAAGGTATTGGCAAACAAGCTCACCATCTCTGTTTCTATCAAAGGGGGTTGGACATGCATTGCTTCATCCCTCCATCTTTGCGCATAAGCCCTTACTGACTCCTGGCTCCTTTTCTCCATTGCCATTAGACTTGTTCGATCAGGAGCGATTTCCATGTTAAACTTGTACTGTTTGAGGAAAGCCTCCACCAAGTCTCTCCAGCTCTTGATCCTGATGCTGTCTAACCTCATGTACCAGCTTAAAGCGGATCCTGCTAGGCTATCTTGAAAGAAATAGATTAGCAATTTATCATCACGGATTACTTCCGCCATTTTGTTGCAGTAGGATCGAAGGTGAGTGTTTGGGCATTCCAAACCGGTATACTTAATGAACTCTGGTATTCGAAAATCTTTTGGTACCACTATGTTTGGTACCAAACATACTTCGGCTGCTCGCATAGGGTCAAACCAGTCATTACCCTCAACTGCCCTTAATCTTTCTTCCAAGGCAAACAACTTGTCCTGGTCCATTAGATTGGGAGACCTATTATCCGGGGTTCCTTCCGCTGTTAAGTCAACAGTGACTGGAGTATGAGTTGGTAGGATAGGAGTAATAGGCACAAACTGCTGTCCATTGGCCGAGTTTGCCCCCTGGTTTTGAGATGTTTGAGGGATGTGAGCTGCTGGCGCTCCTTCAAGTTGTTGTGCTGATGTTCCCTCCCCATTCTTAGCTCTTAGAAGCTGCCCAAGTAAGTCGGTTAGCCGAGAAACTTCATTCTTTACAGACTCCAACTCGGTCTGATAATGTGACTCTAAGTGAGCTCTCTCTTCGTTCTCCATTCTCGCTCTGGACCGGGTGTTGTGGATTTTGGATGTGGGACCTATGTTTCACGATCTGGAATGCATATGATGAATTAAAAACAAAATGTGTGATGAAAATATGATGCTCATGCAATGTATATTTTAGAGCCGACTCATGACTTTCGTAATCCTTTAGGCAAGATTTCTGAGTTGACCCGATTACTGTAAAGGAGGGTTTGCCAAGTTCTTTATCATAGTAGCTTACCAAAACATATTTAGAAAGAAAGATAGGTCATGCCTTCTTATAAATAGAAGAAGCTCATACATTGATAACAGAACAGGGCGTTATACATTGCTACCCTTAAAAGGCATTTCCTCTATTAGCTAAATCCCCAATAAAACAGGTGATGGCCGCCATATATTCTCGATACTTTGAAGCATCATTTCCCACTTGAGTAGCTTGTCGTTGCAACCTTTCCGCATAACGGGCTGCTTGCTCGACCTGCTTCGTTATATGCCTTATCTTATCATGGAACACAGTGTTATCTGCAATTATCACTTCGTTGCTGGCTCCTAGGGCTTCATTACTTCTTTCCAACACTCGAACCATATCATCCGACCGGGCCAACTTATCCCTTACCCTCTGCAGTTCTTCCTTTTTGATATCCAGCTCGGCTATTTTGGAGTTAATTTGGACTGTAAAGCTGTCCATGTAGCCTTGACATTCTTGACGCTCTTGCTTAGCCTTACTGAGCTCCTCCTCCATCTCGAAGTAATGGCTTCTCAACTCCCTCAACTCTTCTACTTGTATCTCGATCTCAGATTGTAAAGTCATCATTCTTCCTTTCGAAGACTCAGCTCTTTTCCGGTAATCTCTCATATCAGACTCGGTGGCCTTTCTTGCACTTCTCTCTTCCTCAAGCTGCACCATATATTGAGCTCTAATCCTTCTTTCCTCTTCTATGTCGAGCTGGGCTAGCTGATTCTTCTCCTTTTCAACTTCTATTTTCTTTGAAAGAATGCTCTTTCCCTTCTTCAAGGAATCCATCACCTCTTTGTCAACATTTATCTTACCTTTTGTTGATCTTTTAACCTTTGCCAACTCTTTTTCTGCGAGCCCATTCTTCTTAACCAGCTCATCATATTCGGTCATTCGTTTCTTTAGCTCAGCCTAGACCCCTTTTGCTATTTCTTCCGCTACCTCGGCCCTTTTCTGCCATTCTTTTAAGGATGTTAATTGCTTATCCTGTTTTTCCAACTACTGGTTCAAGAAAACCCTCATCATGTTTTCTTCCTCTAACTGACTCTCTAGTAACTGTTGTTGCCCTTTACTTTTACTAAGATCGATTACACATCGTTCTAGCTGCTTTCTTAACTCCTCCTCATTATCAGTCCTTTTCCTTTTTTGTTGCTCTATTGTGGATTCTGGATGTTTTGGTATTGAGAAAACTTTCACTTCAGAAAGCTCTTCATTCCTCCAAACTGCATAATTCTGGCTAAATGATGTTTCAAACGTGCTCCCTTCTTCCCTTTTTACCAACAGGGGTCTTTCCCAATCTTGTCGGATAAGCTCCATCTCTTCGAGGAAGGGTTGGTGCTTGAATAGACCGACGAAATCAGCTAAACCCAGAGTTCTTGGTGCGTACTGCATTCCCCCTAACTGCCTTGTTACCAAGGCGGGCGCGTAACTGATGTACCCGGTTACACCGATCAAAGGAACCCATATCTTGCTTCCGCAGCTCATTGTGCAGATGGCGTTGTTCATCCATGGTGCTTTCCATTTAAAATTGCTCTTTGGTAATGCCGTATATTTATCTATCCATGCTTTCTCATCCCAATTCTTCTAAGTCTCATCCATGGTAACCTTTAATGGTCGCAGGTCAAACCACCAAAAGTTGTTAAAAATGTCCCTTGGTGTTTCGATATGACTGATAATCCATAAATACAACATAGGGGCGCAACACCTCATGGCTCCTTTTCCATGCATTCTGCAGTGGTTGAGTGATAACATGGTTTCTCCCAAAATGGCTGATGAGGGATTGATCCGGTCACGTTCGTATTCTATGAAGACACTTGCTGCTTCCAAACTGATGACTCCGATTTCGGAAGGGAACAATACTAGCCCAAAAATGGCAAAGGCCACCAACCTGTATCATTCCTCTCCTAACTTCCCTTTTTCAGCATTTTTCTTCCTTCGGGCCTCAATGACTTTCCATTTGAAACCCCCCTCGGCGACTCTACATTGACTGATCTTTCCCAAACCTAATAAATTGATTACCTCCGAAGCTGTGTCTTCAAATCTTCGCCTTAGGTAGATCATGTGGCTGTCGTTTGGAAAATCTAGAATCCTTTCATATTCCTCCAAAGTCGGTGTCATATCAAGGTTCCCAAAGGTAAAACTCCGATAACTAGGATCCCAAAAATTCAGTAGGGCTTTGATTGCTGCTGCTTGTACGGGTAACCTCATTAGTTGTGCAATTCTCCCATATCGCCTTTCAAAAATAGTCTCATCAATATATTCCATAATAGACACTAACTTCCCCAAGTCATTTACCATGTGATTTATCTTGGTAATGCCAGGCAACCTACTAGCATCGATTCTTGGGCATTTTCCTTCAGCTACTTGAGTCAACTCAGATTCTTGCCCAAACTCTTGGAAAGATAGGTACTTAGTCATGATTTGGTTCAAAACCTGGATTGATGAATTTAACATTATTAATCATGATGCAAATGAACGTAAGATAGATATCCTAAGGACAAGTTCTATTTATTAGGTGAGAATGGGTAGGTTTTCTATCTGGTCTTTAAAAGGGTCTCATATCTGCCCAGTGACGTTCTTCGTAAAGACAGTATGGGGTCGTTGCAAGGAACAGTTAAGGTAAGTATACCCACCATTACCAAGCAGGCACTCAGATATGAGTCGGGTGTTTCACGCATCTGAACCCTGACCGATAGTCATAGGGCAAATCGCTAATCCCCCACCTAACTTAAAGCTTGTGTGTGCTTCTCAAAATCAAAGTATGTGATGCATGTGACAGTTCTATAAGATGCATGAGACAGTTCTATACAAATGCATGAACAATATGTGTAAAAATATTTAAAGCATATAAGCAGATAACAAAAGGAAAGGTATATTAAAAACATACGTAAACAAAAAAACAAATCAGACAAAAACAAAGCTTAGTCCACAAGAATCCCTAGCGGAGTCGCCATTCTGTCGCGGGTGCGCGGCGTCGCGGCGAGTATTCCACTTTAAATCTATTAAGTGTGTATGGTATCTAGGGAGACAAGAAAATATTGTCTTTTGTTGGTAGAAAAATGGAATGGGAGTCGCCACCTAGTATTTTGGTCACTAGGAACCCTAACTGGTCTCAGAGATTGGGTACGGGGACTGGTTGCGTAAAGGGAAGGTATTAGCACCCCCAAATACGCCCTACCTTAGGTAAGCTGCATTGTTTATTTGTCTGATAAAATTTAAGGTCTCGTTGTGTTTCCTAATTGTTGGTATGGTTCAAGAAAAGTCCTCCTCAATAAGGAGGTCCTTATCTTATCGGGTAAAACCTGACCGTTCTAACGTCTATGTAAGAAAATCATATTTTTAATATCAGGAATACGTTTTACGTATAAATTCGTAATCCAAAATATTAAAAGAAAACAAAAAGATTTTTTTAGAATTTTTGAAATATTGGCCTAGTTCTCATGACTTGAATAAACGGGTTATTAAAGCCAAAATGCATGCTAATACATATATTGTTTTGAAATTTCCTTTGTTTGTGTGAAAATATGATGTTATAATATTTATATATATATGTTGGAGAGACTAGGCCGTATTTTTAAAACAAAATCATTTTTTAATTATGTATATTTTTTTTTGACGTTTCGACGCAAATCGGGTATTTTAATATTGGGTTTGTATCCTTACTGTATAAAAATACAACCCAAATATTAATCCACTTTGATAAAAAATATGCAAAGAAAATCAACAATATTTTTAAAGATATATTAGAAACCCCTTTTAAAAAAAAAAACAAAAAAATCATTCTTTCTTTTGAAAATCTTTGATGTTTTGATGGAAACCGGGTATTTTAATACCGGATTTGTATCTTTACAGTATAAAAATACAAACCGATATTAATCAAAATACAATAATAAAATTACAGCAAAATCCGTATTTTTTTAAATATTTTTTTTTGAATTTTTGTAATTTTTCAAATATATATATCTATATAAATAATACAAAAATATAATATATATAATATATAATATTAAATGGGCTGGGCTGATCCGGCCCAACCAACTGGGCCGGACTCAGCCTAATGGTGTTGGGCCGATCTCGGCCCAAAATGGATTGGGCCGATTTCGGCCCAAAAAACTATTATCCTCTTCTGGGCCAGACCCGGCCCAGAAGACTGGGCTGGGCCAGGATCCGCCTGGCCCAAGCCAAACGGGCGGGGGGAATTATTTCCCCCCCACCCCTGAATGCAGAACGCTATTCGTTCTGCATGCAGAGAAGGAAAAGAAAAAAAAATAAGCGCGAGAATGAGGGGGAAGAAGAGTTACCTGGCGCGGAGGCGGTGGCTTGCTGCGTTTCTGGCGGTGCTGTGGCGGAGGCTGGTGGCGGCGTCTTGGCTCCCGGACGGCGGCTCCAAGCAGCAGCGGCGGTGCTCTGTTTTTTTTAGTGTTTTCCCGTGACCCTCCCGGTTTGGTTTTTCTCAAGTTTTCAACTCTTCCTTCCTCTTCCTATGTTTTGGTCTTCTTTTCTTTTTTCTTCCCTTCCCTCTCTTCTCTCGGTCTGTTTTTTTTCTTCCTCTGTTTTTTTGTTTTTCCTCTCAGTTCTCTCTTCTTTCGGGTCTTTCTCCTTTTTTCCTCTTTTTCCTTTCTTCCTTTCGGGTCTGTGTTCTTGGGTCTATTTATAGAGCCAAGAGGCGGGGCTTTTTATGGCTGCACATGGGGGGCAGGGGCTGCGGCGGTTGGTCGGCCATTCGGGTGCAGCTGTCGAGACGTGACTCCCCTGTTTTCTGCATGGCGCGCGGCGGGTGGTCGGCCAGCGGGCGTGGCTGGCGAGGTGCGGCTCCCTCGGTTTTCTGGCAAGGCATGCGGTCAAGAGAGAGGCAGCACACTTGAAGAAGAAAAAACCCACCATTTTGCTTTCTTCCCCTGCTGCACGTCCATGGGAGGAAGAAAGAGGAACAGTGTCGTTCAAAACGACACCGTTCCGATCTTCTTTTTTTTTTTTTTGCATGAAACGGCGTCGTTTTAGGCAAAACGCGCCGTTTCATTTAAGTCCAGCAAGACGCCAAAACGCGTCAATTTGCAAAGTAGCCCTCAATCATCTTTTGTTCATTTCAATTTCACCCCTGCCAAAATTAGTCACTGCCCTTATAGTTGGCCGCGTTTTTCAGTTTGGTCCTTGGCCTCTGATTTATGCAATTGAGCCCTCAATTGATTAATAAACTTTCAATTTCTTCAATTAGGCCCCTGAACCGAATAATTGCAGCCCCTCCATTTACGCGCCTCTTCCAATTTGGTCCCTGGTTTCGGATTTTCTTAATTAAGTCCCCAATTGGCCCTTAAACTTCAATATTTATGCAATTAAGCCCCTGATTTGACCTAATAAATTCCCAAAAAATATATTTTGGCCCCAGAACTTAAATTTCTTTTAATTAAAGCCCAAATTGACTTAAAAAAAAATTTCTTACAATCAAATCTCCTATAAAATCATTTAAAAATCCAATTAAGTCCATAATCATCCAAATTTGGGCTTTTCTCCTAAAATTTCAAATTTTCCTCCTCCACAGGTCTTTCCTCCTTCAAGAATATACTGTCAAAAATCCAATCTTTGTATTTTTAACCTCATTGACCAATTTTTCAACCATTTTCTGAGCGCTTCTGCCTCTTGTTATTTTTCTAACCTCCTTTGGCTGTATATTTTTATATATATTTTGTGGGGACCCAAAAATGGGTTACAACACATGTAAATTTTAAGGTTTAATTGGTTTAGGGATTGACTTTGAGAATATGTCATGTTGACTTTATAGTGTTATACCAATGCAAGCTTTTGAGCCTTCAACATTATATTCTTTGATTGTGCATTCTTTCAATGATATGTATCTCTAGAACTTGCTTCATATCTTGTTGAGATTACATTCGCATTACATATATACATGAAGATGATAAGGCATTAGGAATTTTAACCACTTGAGCCAAAAAGCCAACTTAAAGCATATTATCCTTAGTGAGCCCCTTTTGAGCTTGTTTATCTTTTCTTTGCTTTATCCATGTATAAGCCTTAACTTTTTATATGTTTTCCTTTTCCCCTGGCCAAGGATTAGTAGAGCATATATTTATGATATCTCATGGAATTATGGTTGGAAATTATGTGAAAAGAAAAAAAGAAGTGATG
>Ga0325404_1005654_pt1 | contig 13158 bp, 8 predicted proteins | sample PopdelMetagenome_18_FD_205664 | JGI IMG/M metagenome (GOLD analysis project Ga0325404, IMG submission 205664) | Populus deltoides microbial communities from Bellville, Georgia, United States - Xylem-Control-R1 | ecosystem: Host-associated > Plants > Phyllosphere > Stem > Wood/Secondary xylem... | reverse complement strand
AAAAAACATTTGGCCCATTGACATTGCAGCGATGTTGATCTAGGCTTTATGTGTTGCTTTTTTCGTTTGTAAATAGGGACTTGAGATACCAGGGAATGTTCTGTTAGTTAGTTGGTGCTTGATCATTTCCTCTCCTTTTTTTTTTTTTTGTGGGAATTGACTTAATATTTTGTTGTTATTTCCTTTGTATAGGGTTTTTGCAATGTCTATAAAACAGTTAGATGCTTGATTAATGCTCGGTTGGTTGAAATATATGCTTGATTAATGCATTGTTATTGTCATGGTAGGTTGTTATTTAATGTTTGATTTTTAATTTTTAATTTTTTTTATTATTATTAAATTTGTGTTCTCTTTTATAAAATTTAAATATATTTTTAATTTTATCTTTTAGTCAAAATATTGAAGGTTGTTCTCTTGTTTTTATTTTTCAAATTTAATCATTATTGTTTTAATTGTGATTTTTAATCTTGGATCTTTTTTTAAAATTTAATTTAATTTTTTAATTTCATCATTTAATCATAAAATATAAGTTGTCCTTTGATTTTTTTTCTATTTCGAAATTAATTCTCATTTTTTCATTGCTATTTTTTTTTGTGTTGTAAGTCATTTTACAAGGTTGATTTTTTGTCATCCTTCCATATAAAGGCTGGTTGAAAATCTAGCTCCATGTTTTCTCTTGATGGGGTGGTATTGGTTTTGTGACCCGGATCACGAGTTTGAAAGCTTAACTTGAGTTAATATTTTTATTTTTCAAAAAAAGTTATTTTTCAACAATATTTTTCCTTTTCAATTCCAATCTTCCATACAGTTTTTTTTTCTGAATTTGAGTTTTGTGATTTTTTTTATTTATTTTCTATTTTTTTACCCTGATCACATTATCCGGACTTCGAGTTTGATGGGTTATATCAAGTTTTTTTAGTCATTTTTTTTAATTTAATATTTTTTCCCTCTCTTGCCCTTCAACGTCAAGTTGTCTTGATATTGAGTTTTGTAATCTTCTCCAATATGTTTTTTATTTGACTATCTCTTTCGCATGATCCAGGTCGTGGAGTTTGATATGCCTGTCCGGTTTGCTTTTCTGAGTCATTTTTTTAATTAATTTTTTTCGATTTCATCCTTCTACGTTATATTTATTAGGAATTGAGCTTTGTTATTTTTTTATTGGCTTATCTTGTTCTTATGACCCGAGCTACATATTTGACATGCTCGCTCAACTTGGTTTTTTTTTTTAATCATGTTATTTTAGATTGGGTTGGTCGAGATTTGATTTTTGTTATTTTTTTATTTATTTTGATAGTCGTTCTTTTTGTTTAGGTTCTCATGAAAACTTTTTTTTATTTAAATCGGTTCATTTATTTATATCAACCAGTTTGGCTCGGGCGGGCCTATATCCTGATTCCTAAACTTTTTTACTTCTTTAAATAAATTTGTGTTGTCTGAATATTTTTTTCACTGATAATTTTTTTTTTTATCTTAGCCCGCGGTGTGACGCGGACTTATAAATTTAGTTTTTATAAGTATTTGGTGTGTGCAGAGGAAAAAAAAAATCAAACTCATAAAATATTAAAAAGAAATAAATTTATTTACCATCAAACTTATTTTTCAAGTTTAATATTTTTGTAGATAAACTTGCATAAATCTAGTAACAGGACCAAAAGAAAAGAAATATCTTTATGCTAAAAGAATATTCCTTCGAAGCAAGACTGGACCCAGTGCAAAGGTTTTCTTTCTCACGGATTACCTGACAAGATATTATAGCTTTAAAAGTGACTAGCTAAGCGGGTTCCCCACCGGTTTCCGGAGGGTGGGGATCTATCATCATCTGATGACCCCAGTAAAGAACTCCGGGCACTATCATCCACCTTCATTGCACGTTTTTCCATTTTTGGACCAGTTTTCACACCGGATATTTTTTTTTTCGGGGGTCTCGGTCTTCTAACAAGGTTAAAGAACTCGTCGAAATTTGAGTTTGATAGCCTGACTTGAGATTTCAAGAGAAGCCGGTAATTAAGAGCCTTTTTAGCTGGGCAGTGTTTATACGAAGCATAAAAAATTATATTTTTCATCTGAATCACAGTTTTCATCGCATAGATAAAGTCTCAGAGTCTGCCTGAGAATCCGATAACATAGTTACAGTTGTTTTTTAAATATTTTTTATTTAAAAATATATTAAAATAATATTTTAAAAAAGTTATTTTTAATATCAATATATTAAACAATTTTAAAATTATAAAAAATATATTAATTAAAAAAATTATTATTATTATTTTTTTAAAAACATACAAATATACAGGACTTAAAAAGAAGGCGTGCCTTCAACGATCAAGCCATCCCATCATTTTTAATTATTGCGCACTTTAAGAGCTGCAATTAAAGACGATGATGAATTTTAAGCTGGAAGGATGATAAAACGAAACCATGATAGTGCTGCTCTTTATTGGCTAATAAAAAAGCAGGTGGGGGGGGCGGGGGGGCATTTATGTCGACGGACCGCATGACCCAACAAAATTACTGCTTGTCGGTCCGTAATCTGCACCCTTGACTTTTCAACCAGGTTTTGATTTATATAGTTCTCTCCATGACTAGAGGGGGAAGTGGTTGGTATACTGAATAAAGAAAGACCGTACATGATAAATTTTTTGTGAAGTTATTAGGTGTATTTTTGAATAGTATAAAAATTATTTTTTATTATATTAAAAGTTGTTATAGTGGAGAATTTTTTTGTTTTAATAAATAGATAAGAAAACTTGTTTAATTATATGCACAAGAATTAACCTGTATTGTTTTGGTTAATATAAAAATAAAAAAATTATTATTATAGTTTTAAATCTTGATTAGATGATAGACGTATAATAAGATATCAGTTACGGGTCAGGCTTACCATTGACTATGTTAACACAAGAATAAAAATGATCATTATCATAATTTTAAAACTCAACCAAGGATCGATCCAAAATAAGACCCGAGTCACGAGTCAGGTTAAACTTTAACCGAGTCATCACAAGAATAAAATTGATTATCATCATGTTTTAAAACTCAATTCGAGTGTTGACTTGAGACTAGGCTTGAGTCACCGGTCAACCCGGGATACCCAAGTCAACATATAGATAAAATTGATTATATTATATTATATTTTAAAAACTTGACTCAAAAGTCGACTCAGGGTAAGGCTTAGGTCACATGTTAGGAGAATCAACCCAATTTGATCCAAATTCAAAAAGATAGAATCGAAGTAACCTTGTTTTGATAAAAAAAAATTTAAAAAAAATTAATAAATTTTTTACTAGTGTTTTATCCCAGGTGAATTCAAGTTTTTGACTGGATCAGATTGAATCAATTATTCTTTTATTTTTTCTTAAATCTTAAATGGTCTCGGCCCAACTAACCATATCTTGTCTAGTATTTATCAAACACAAAATACAACAAATTATTCAGTCAAATCCAATACATACCAAACATACAATATAACAATTACCTACAATCCTATCATATCCGATCAATATTATATCCAGTATACCAAACCCCACCTTATAATGAAAACACAAGAACAAGGAGGCTCAGACAAGCGGTAGGTTTTTTTATTAACTAAGATTTCATAAATTGTAGTCTATGAATCAACATTTTCAAATCTATAATTAAAACACCACACTATATCACATGAATAAACGGAATCACAGAGTCTAATGTGAAAGCACCTAAAGAACGAAAGATTAAACATTTGACATCTCAACAGTGAAGAAAGGATCTTCTTACCATGATTTAACTGCCAAGGGCCAAAAAACTTGATTGTAACATTGCCTATCCTAGCGTCCGTCCCAAGCAAAACTGAAGGATGAGCATTCAGGGCCAGATTCAATCTTTTCAATTAATTACAACGCCTGTGTATACACCTACTCTTGGACAAACTGTTGTTATAGGCCCTTGAATATGCCATCGGTGAACAATTAATACTCTAGAGGTTATACAAACTGAAACCCCACTAGAAGCCTTACATTCTTGAGTTTCTCTCCTTTCTTATCGTGGAGAGGGACTGATCGGATTCCTGGTCTCAGATCCGAGACAGGCAAGCACGTTTGACCACCGAAGTCATCCTTCTCTGACATGTCATACTCTCGTACTTCAATCCGAAGCAAAGCCAATTCGGGAACAGTTAGGGGGAAGGTGAATTCTTGATTCCAAGCTGGAGACCAGTTGTCCTCGATTATCTTTGTTTTTTTCTTTGCAGCATCAGCTGGTGCCCCAACAATGTAAACCTGCAGTGTGGATTATTTAGTTCATTAGTAGGAAGGAACGCGTGAGATAGTTCTTTCAGAAACATAATACAGATGCCAGGAATAATGTAACAGAACAAGGCAGGTCTGGAACCTCAAAGCCCACAGATACCAGCTTCCAAAGCCAGTGATTCGAACTTACTCGCAAAATTTAGAAGTTTCCTTGATGAGAACAAGTTGAATGTCCATTTACTGTCATCACACATCATTTTCTTAAGCTAGAGGAAATAAAATATGCTTTGCTCATTAATGGCTTGTAATCACCTCAGAGAATCAAAAGCTTATATTTTCCACTACTAATGAATGTATTACAAATTGAGAAAAAGGCAGGTTCACAAAAACATATTGAAAAGTCCTTTTCCCATTCGTAGGTTGGGAAAACGATGCTCTAGTATTACAAGCCTTAATGACAAAATTCACATTAACATGTGAGCAAGATACTTAATCCAACCGACCTTTGTGTAGAAGTCCGGTGGTGAGTATGAATCAAAGTGCGTGTGGCTAAAATCAAGGCGCCATCCATCGCCCAAGTATACTTTCACCTGTTACTCGATAGAAAGAGTTTGAGAAGAGATTGTCAGTCGAATGAAATTCATTTTCAAGCTAAACAAATACGCTCACCTTTAATGTCTTTGTTACTGCTAAATTTATTTTAGGATCAAACACCTCGTTATTTGGACCTTTCTCCATTAGAAAATCTGGTTTCTTAAGGTAACCACACCCTCCATTGGCCCTAAACATTCCGTGCATCAACCAAAGTGATTTTCCGTATCCCTGTTAAAGGAAAACTCACATGTTATGAGGACTTTATTTGGTTGGCATTCTGTGATCACCATACGTGCAAGAACATAAGCTTCATATTACTTGACAGGTCATGAATAAAATTCATAAAAAACAGATCAATAGCTACTAATTGGAACATCCAGTTAACCTAACAAAGAAAATTCAAGGCCCAGTGAAATACTAAGCCACTCTTGGTTCCCGAAGAATATAGTCTTTCAACTCTTGAATTCCTTCTTAATGAAAGGAAGTTGCTTGATATGAAATGCTTTATGAACCAAACCTGCATATTAAACGCAATCATCTGAGCTCCATGCATCCATCCAACAAGAGGTTTGTAATTAGAGGAGGTGATCCGAGTTCCCTTAGGGTATATTCTCAGAATATTATTCTGTGTAAATCTGGGAAGGTCAACGGCATATATTAGCACTGGTGATCTGATTTTAACATGGACAGTAGCAATAGAAACTTCTTTCAAGCATCTGTCATCAGGAATGTTTGATAGATACCTCACTACATCAGTTCCATTTGTGGTGGCAGCCTTTTCAAGTTCCTGTTCACTCAAACTAAGACGTCTAACTTTATCAACTGCAACTTTCAATGCATCCTTTAATTGACCCTTTGGCTTCCCAGCATGTATTGTGATTAGACGTTTATATGCAGGTGCCCCTAGCTGGCCTGATTTATTGTCACAATCAGTTAGGTCTGCATCATCTTGATCACTGTTGCTCTGCCATTTGTAAAAAAGTTAAAGAAACGTGTTAAAAAATCTAACTTTGACTAGGCAATATTCACCTCTATGCTCACCCTATCATCAGCTTCTAGTTCAGCTGTATGGTCTGGTATCCCTGATGCTTCTTCATCTTCTTCGGATGAATTCCTTCCACCTGGTGAGAATGCTCCCTTTTGCTTGATGCCATTAGATTCAAGATACTCTTTTGGCGGTTTGGTTGAAATGATTATGCGATGTTTCAATGATTCTGGAGAAGGGAACTGTACCAAGGAATCTGACTCAGGATGGTACAGCATTCCGCCAAATGTCTGAGTAACCATCTACATGCAATGGTATTGGAGATTATACTTAAGAAGGAAGCAGATCAGACGTTTCAAGAAAAATGCAAGTCCTTGAAATTGAATTGAAAGCTAACCTCCGCAACTTTAGACTGAAGGTCTGGCCTAAGGTGATCTTCTAAAGTTATAATGACTGGATATGGAGAACTAGAGAAAGCATAGTCTCTTATGGACTTCAGACATTTAATGAGTGGCACTGGAGTGGTCAGGGTCCTACAATTATTCAGGATGTAACCCAGTAAGAGGAACAATGATTCAGAATCATAACATTTATGTATGTCTTTCATACAATGCATGTTCTTTCGTTAACTCACAAACTCAATTCAGCAAGTTAATTCACTTCGTTTGTGAGTTTCCTCATTTAAGACAACCAACTTTTAGGTACATCATTCAAAGATGATCATGAAAGCTTCTACTTTCCAAATTGTAATATAATGTTATTCTCTGCAGATGATTTTTCTCACACCCTCGCTATCAAGAAACTCCAATTTCTTTTGCATAAAATCCATTCAGTGATATCAGTAGGTTTTCTTTTTATTTACAGAAAAAAGTTAAAGATAACCTGTCCTGCATGCTCCCTGAAAAGGGAAAGATAAATTATTCAGAACAATCAAATATTATGCCGCTAAAAGCTTCTTCATTCTGTTTTGTACTAGCAAGTACACATTTTTTTAAGTGTTACTTGCAATTGAACAAACGTTTCTGATGCACAAATACTACCATCCATGTATAAAAGTAGTAGACATGTCCACAAATACTTAAAGGCGAGGGAAAGGAATCAGTAATCACATTTGCAAAAATTGTAAGTTTGCGATCAGAACATACCTTCCATGAAGAACAAGAATCTCATCTTTTGAGGAACCAGGCCACAAATCTAGTTCAATTACTCTCACACCTCTTTGCAAAGCTTTTACGATTGGGACCTCGCTGCAATCACTGCTCAGTTGATTCCCAGTTAGGTAGGAATTATGCCCTGTATATATGAAATAGTGTGACAATGGAGCAGTCATATCATGGTGTACCTGGAATGACATAATTTGTCAAGGGCAGACTTAACATGGCCCCTTACAAAACTGTTCGAAGCATACCCACATAAAACATACATTTCCTGGGAAGGAAGCAAAACTAGCAAAGATGCAGAGAAGTGTTGCTCCAGAGATCGTGTTCCTAAGAAGTAAGTGTAAAAATCTTTTCTTAATTTTCAAATGAGAAGTATTTATTGTGGTTCTTGACCATAACCAAATTTTTTTTTAAAAAACCCTTCTAATCTGCATATCACCCAATTTATAGGGCTCATGCACCTCATCTCAATGAATAATTCTAAATGTTGTGGTCATGAGTTAGGGATTATTGGAGAATTACATAATCATTAATTTTAAAATCATGAAATTAATTGAGATGCACAAACTAACCAAACATCTACGTTAATAAAAAGATAATTCTAAATGCAACCAAATCAGCAAAGATACTATTACCAAAAGGTGGCAGTAACATAACCAAATTAAAAAAATAAAACCTTACAATCTCCATCATTTGCTGTAAAAAATTACAAACTTCATCCAACCCCATTTTCCAAGCTTCTCTAAAGTTCAAATTATAATGTGAAACAATTAAAACAGAAATGCATTAGCATCAACTGTACAAGATTTTGCTTTCTTTACCCTGTCCACTATCAGAAAATATCCATAATTTAAAAGAATAAATCACAATTGTGATTCTCTAAAATTCATAAACGCGCCAAATTTATTTACAGAGGGAGAGGGGGGGGGGGTTAACCTGAGAGGTGATGGGCCCATTGAGATCATCATAAAGCAGGAAATGGAAAAAATCATCAAGATTAAGTGAATGTCTACTGTATCTCGTCAAATGATGCCTCCTATTGATAACTTCCTCCATGATCTTCTTTGCCTCCGCCAGCGTGCAGTGAAGCTCGTCCTGGTGCAAAACCAGGAATCGCCGGAGCTGATCGGCCATCATGTGGGACCCACCATCCGAGAACTTGGAAAAAACTTGTTGCACGTCTTTGGGTGGCTCAGCCTCCGTGATCTTGAACTTTCTGTTAAAAAGATTAAACATCTTGTAATTATAGCTCCCCATTTCATCTTTGTTGCTTTTCCTAGGTTCTGGTGACGAAAATGATCTACGCTGGTCTTTCTTGTAGCTCCCCATTGTTTAGTTATCTCTGTCACGCTATCTGGTTTTTGTTTTCTTTTTGGCTGGAAGATTTGGGGGTGAGAGGGAGAGAGAGAGAGAGAGAGAGAGACTGGGGAGAGCCTATAAAACAGGAGAATTTGAAGCTCTATCTATCGTTGGAGAAGGGAGACTATGAAAGCAAACGTACCAAATCGTTGTCTGGCTTCTTCTTCTGTACATTAATCAAAGTAAACATTAATCAAGTGCCGTGTATTATGTATCAAGTATAATGGAAAGGAAAGGAAAGGATTTTTTATTTTTAGAAATGGAATAAATAAACAAATAGATAAATTTCATAAAATAAATAGATAATCTTATTACAATCCACGTACCAATTTGTCAGTGTCATTGTCTGACAACAGAGAGATTTTTTAGAACGAAGGAAAACCGAGGACAGACAGAAGAGATCCAAAGAACAATAGTAAACTATTCTTTAGTCACTGTATTTTGATGATGACAATAACTTAGTCCTTTATATTTGAAACATTATATTTTAATCCCTCAACTCCCGTTGACTGTTGTGTTATTTAAACATACCAATTAATTTGTCTAAATCAAACATCGAAACACCACCGGATCTCACAGAGGTATCTGATTTCATTACATTAGACCAAACTGTTTGGTTGGAGTGGAGAGATGTCCACCACAACAAGACTGGTGTCCATCGCTCTTTTATGGATTCTTGTTCTCTTTGGAACTCTAGCTTTTATCCAGGTTAGGTTACACACACTCTCTCTCTCTCAACCTTTCTGTTTGTTTCTCAATCCAGGTCTCTCTCTCTCTCTCTCTTTTATTTTTTTCCAAACAAAAGAAAGTTTTTTCTTAATTGTTGGGTTATGTTACGTACTGGGTGTATATTTGTGATTCCTGCTGCCTTAATTTTTTTTTTTAAATCAGAATCGATTAAGCGATGCTGCGGTCTCATCAGATCCTAAACTTGTTAATAACGAATTCGGTCAGGTAAATCGAAGAAAGAGATATACTTTGATTGCTCTCTTTGTTTTGTGTAGTAACAAAAGTGTGAATTTATGATGGACAGGAAAACAAGTCAGAGGGGGATTTGGATTTGGAAGGAGTTACTCACAGAGTTTACTTTGATGTTGAGATTGCTGGAAAACCCATGGGTATGTATGTGCATCTCCAAAAAAATTAAAATTATTTGCTTATGGAATTAAATTCTAAATTGGAATTGCTGTGTTTCTCATTCTATCTTATGATGATATGATGAAATTATTTAGACAACAGCATATGAATCTTGGATCATTTAAGTAATGATCGAGTCACTAAAATCTTTAAGCTTGTTATCTTCCCGTTCTTTAGATGCATCATCGTACCAACCAATGTAACTATTCAGTTTCTTTTATGTCATTGATTATGAAGATGCTGAGCAAAAATGTTATCGCTGTAGTTGCATTTGTTTACACTCTTTAGATGGGATTTATTTATATCTATGACTTTCGACATTCAGGTCGTGTTGTTATGGGCCTCTTTGGAAAAACAGTTCCTAAGACCGCAGGTATGGAGCCTAAGTGCAACAGCGATGTTAATTGTTATCTCATGTGTTCCTTGAGATTTGTTATTTTGTAAACTATGCACTTACTAATTTACATGCTTGTTGTGCAGAAAACTTTCGAGCACTTTGCACTGGTAGCCAAGTAACTTCACCTACTGATTTTTTTTTCTAATTTCATTTTGCTACTTTATTGACCTTTTATATGCCGTGGATTACGGGATGATTGCTACTGTGGAATAGGAATTGGAAGAGTACTTAGTTGGGAGAGGAGTAATACATAGTTGGACATTTTTTATTTCATCAATCTTTATCCTGTAGGAATTATACCCTGACCTCAATTTAACTGATTATCGTTTAAAATAGGCTTCAAACTTTATAATTGTTTATTTTGTATGTGGTGAACCTCATTGAAGGGGAGAAAGGAATGGGAAAGAGTGGGAAGCCTCTCCATTTCAAAGGGAGTACGTTCCATAGGATTATTCCCAGCTTTATGATCCAGGGTGGTGATTTTACTCAAGGTGATGGACGAGGTGGAGAGTCGATCTATGGTGAGAAGTTTGCCGATGAGAACTTCAAGCTGAAGCACACTGGACCTGGTAAGCTGGCGCTCTATTACTGCATATTATTAGTTCTAGCCATGACAGTATCTAAAATAGTCTGTAGCAGTTGGTTTCTAGAATGAACAAGAGAGCTGCAATCTTCAAGATGCACCATAGAATTCTAACAATCTAAATTCTACTTTGCAAACAGGAATGCTGTCAATGGCAAATGCAGGACCAGACACCAATGGATCACAATTTTTCATCACCACTGTAGTGACTAGCTGGTAAGTATGCCTGTCTTTGATGAGGCCTGTCCCACCATGTCCCGAGACTATAATTGCATTGCTTAAGGTTTTCAATATCCTGTTCTGCTGTTGTCAAATGTAATTAAAAGGTGTTCTTGGGAGACATGAATTTGTGCCAAAGACTGTCCTGTTTAATTGACCTAATGAGGTTTCTAAACTCACATGCAAGCATTTATTTTTCTTGAAAGGTTGGATGGCCACCATGTTGTGTTTGGCAAGGTGCTTTCTGGCATGGATATTATATACAAGATTGAAGCTGAAGGCAAACAGAATGGAGTGCCCAGACATAAAGTTGTGGTTTTAGACTCTGGTGAAATGCCTTTGTGACTTGCCCTCGTTGCAGTTGATCAGTTCTACCCCTATGCAAACTCATCATAGGAATGGTGATAGATTTTGTACTCCTGTTATGTATAAATTAATTTCAAGTTTGTGTGTTTTAAAGCTTACACGTTCACAGTTTTATTGTCACTGTGAGCACATTGATGTGTTTAGGCGATTAACATTAAGGTTACAGCACTAATATTATGTCTCCGTGGGTTTATGAGTTCTGCCTTGGATGGTCGGACATCATTTATAAGACATGTTGAAGAGTTCCCTTTGTAAATAGGATGTTGCTTGACAGTTTAGATTCTTCCTTGTAATCGACAACCTTGCAAGTTGCGACAGATCGTTGACTGATCAAAGCGTCCATTCCATTTTCATCCATATTTGGGTGCAGCTCACCCCAAAAGGCCCAAATGCTTATTTTCATAGACCTCTCTACGCGCCACCCTAGTTTAAAACAGCCGATCAAAGGCTTCATTATTATTATTATTATTGAAAGTTCACCTAATAACCTAAAGAATATATCAAAACAAGCTTTCTCGGAACAGTTCAAAGCACCAGCTCTTCAGTTGCATGTACTAGAAAAGAAGTTAAGGTAACAGGAAATCTTTCCCAAAATTTTAAGAAATAATATTTTTTTATTTTTTAAAATTTATTTTTGATTTCATAACATAAAAAGATCTAAAAATATTTTAAAAAATTTTAATTTAAAGCAAAATAAAAATTAAATTTTTAGAAAGGTCTTTTCTAACTACAAAAATAAACACGACCTAAGTAAATTATCACGTACCCGTTCCTTTCCAACCAAGATCTTATTGCCTACACGTGGATAAGTGCTCGTCGCGGATCAAGTAAAATTTTTTCTAACATAAAAAAAAATATTCAGGTAACATCAGTGTTTTTAAAAAAGTAAAAAAAATGTAACATTTGGATTACTGATTTAACCAGGTTCAATAAACCTAGTTAATTTAACAATATAATTAAAAAAAAAGACATTATAAATAACACGACAAAAAAGAGATAATAATTAACCATAAAAATTATCATGTCAATATCATACTTGGGGAGAAAAGAAAAAAAAGCTTGTTGGAGACTTATTATCACTCCGTCATGGACACCGCTCAACCATCATAAAGAGCTTAATGGGACAGTTAAAATGTCATTGTTAAAGGCTCCATATTGACAATAAAAAAGGTTGCACATGCTGTTAAAATAACGATCCAAAAAGCAAACTAAACAAAATATGATGATCTTATGCTTATATTTAACCAATTAATTTAATATAAAATTTTTATAAAAAAACTAGATTTAACAGAGAACGATAAAATAAAAGGACTCGAGATAACTTGGGTCATTATCAAAATTAGTAAAAAATCCTATAGAAAACAAATAAAAAATAACATAATCCAATTCCTATTAAATAAAATATCAAGGAATAAAACTGAAAAAACACGAATTTAAAAAAAAAAGAAAACCATGCAAGCCCCCATAAATTTTTTAAATTTAAATTAGTCTTTTAAATTTTTAAATTATTAAATTTTAGACTTCAGTTCAATCAATAAATTCAGTTTTCAACAAATTCAATGCTGAAGCACGAAATCGGGGAAAAGAAACAATTTTAAAAATCTTCTGAACCAAAGATTCATTTGGAGAACACGTCGCGCCAAGACATACTAGAAATCAAGACGAATCAAACATCGTCCTGAAAGCCATCGAATGACCACTGCACAACATCTCACATGCCTCCCGTGAAGACAATCAACAAGCGCTAACCAAGTATTTTTTTTAAATAATATTTATATTAAATCAATTATCATAGAGCCCTCGACAAACTAGATTGTTACAAAAATAAAATAAAATCATTCACTGTTTAAAAAATTAAAAAAACGTAAAGCACATAGAGCTAGATTTTTTTAAAAAATTGCTTTTATAGATGATTAAATAATTTTACTGTAAAAAAAAAAAAAAGAGTGTAAAAACCTTCTTTGCCGCCCCACATGTCATAATGCACACACCAAGTAAAAACCTCTCATCGTCTTTTATTCATTAAAATAAAAATGCCTTCACTGATAAATCATTTGATATGTGTTTGGGTGGTGTTGATTCAAATTCCAGTTTCATTACCAGTTCATCATAAAAAAAACTAACACTCAAGAATG
>Ga0325404_1005650_pt1 | contig 13165 bp, 11 predicted proteins | sample PopdelMetagenome_18_FD_205664 | JGI IMG/M metagenome (GOLD analysis project Ga0325404, IMG submission 205664) | Populus deltoides microbial communities from Bellville, Georgia, United States - Xylem-Control-R1 | ecosystem: Host-associated > Plants > Phyllosphere > Stem > Wood/Secondary xylem... | reverse complement strand
CATAGAGAAAGCAAAAAATGATGAAAGATACATTATATCATAGGAACACAAGAACATTAAGTGAGTAAACAATAAGTATGATTAATTCCAACGCTCGGCAAAGTTAACAAATGAAAACAAGCAAATAATGTGTTTACCAGATTTTCAGCACCAGGAAGATTTCCTCTTTTTGCAAGATTAACAGCAAGTTCAAGATTGTTTAACTGCCAAACCACCAAAAAATGATATAAGATTGATGGCCATCTTCCGTATAATAAAACATGACAGAAAAGGAGAGAATCCAGCAAGCAAACCTGGCCACTAACAAAAGGCACAAGTGTTGCTTCATTTACAGTGGCAAGCAAAACCTGTCCTCTCCTATTGACTGCATAGAAGCCACCTACTGAAGAAGCATCAGTCGTCAAAAATATAGGATCTGGACTGATTCGGTTTCTATAAACCGCGCTAGCAGTCTCTAGGTCATAAACAAATAGAAGTCCTTGCTTTGTGATCACATATATTAAGCCATACTTTTGGGATATCTGTCACAAAATAAGAGTTAACAAATTTTAGCTTGTGGTGAACCTATTAGAAACACTGCCAGTCTAGATAAAAAATAAGCTATGATTTACCTGCATTGACACAGGAAAATCATCAGCGAAGTCTGGTGGAAAGAACAGGTCTGCTTGCTTCTTAGTAAATGATGGTTTGCCTAAAAGACAATAGCACAATCAGTATCCAAAAGATTTCACCGGAAGCCAATATGGAAAGTTATAGCAACATGCTTTTAGTTTCACCAAGAACAAAAACTTGCTTTGGGACAGCATAAAAGCAAACAAATGAAACCAAGACACAATTACACTTCATATGATGTACATATGAAATATGAATTCCAGAGAAAAGTAAATGACCTGGCACAGCACCAAGTTCAATAACATGCAACTTTGATGTTAGTTGTCCAGCATTAAATGACCTTGATGCAAAAGAGATAAGGATTGAAGCATTATCATTTCCTGCAACCTGGAAAGGCATCAAACAAGCACATTTAAAATACAATACCAGGAGGAACACAGAAAGGATTAGAATCCACAAAATGAAAAAATAAAATTGAGAGTAACATCACACTTTAAATGCGGCAAATGACGCTGCATGTGCTTCAAGAGCCTGACTACGCTGCTGATCCACAGAGAAAAGCTGCATATTCCCTTTGACCAATTGTGGCCTCTGCAACAAATATTAGGATATTAATCAACGCTGTTGAAAACTCTGGAAAAATTTTAAATATCCACAGTCATCAAGGCAGGTACAATACCAATCATTTAAGGAATAAATGTTTCACAGCTAAAGAACCGATATTTATGTTTTAAAAATGCCAGAGAAGACAAAATATGCCATCTTACATAATAACTGAAAAACTTGATAAGACAAGAAATATGGGGAAAGCAAAAGCAACTAATGATTGATTACTGTACTTGAACAGATTAAAGGCTCACAAGTCATACTCTAAATAACATTCTTACCTATCTACAGTTACAGATAAAAGAAGGAAAATCACCATAAATAACCACAACATTTTGCTAGACCAACAAATTTGGAAATAACCACAATGCTTTGACAAACCAACAAATTTAGAACTAATACAAACCATGGTCCAAATGACTTCTTATATTATAGGCAACATTCAGACACAATGAAACTACAGCAAAGGAAACTGCTACAAAAACAAGTGCACAAAATATTGTCTGTTTGGGCATCTATTTACAGAGTCATTGTTTGACAGTTCTGAAAATTAAGTCCTCCTAATTAACTTCCACAATCAACCACTCTATTGTGCAAAAACATATACTCTTTTGATTTCCCACCGAGAAACATGCAGACTCGCATAGCCTACACTACAGGGAAAACAATATTCAATGTCATGGACAAGGAAAAATTTAACCAAGTATGTTCTCAAGATAAGATAAGTTACATGTAACAGTGCATTATTCTGAGTAGTATCAATTGATTGAAAAATTACACTTCTGGTAACTCCTAGTCTCAAGTAATGCATGAAGCAACTAAATCTTTCAATTGTAGAAGAATTGTTCGAAAAACATACACTTCATCCCTAAAGAGCACCCAATACACCAGGAGGATACCAAGTTTTTCATACAAGTTATTAAAAGAGAGCAGACCAAACAACATAAAAGGAAATAAACAAGTCAAGAGCCCAAAATATTATTGGCCCGGGTCCAAAAGAGACTCTGCATCAGAAGCATTGACAAAAGCAAGAGTACAGTAACTTAGCAAATCAAAACATACAAAGAAAGCATGTATATCACCTAACAGCCATTTCACTCACTAAAAATTTAACTTATAAATTCTTATAACATAGCAAAAATGGAGCCACTAGTATGACCAATGTGTCATGAATACAGGAAGAAATTTCTATATGTAAATAATAGAAGACCACAAATGACACACCTCTGGAGGACCTTGAGCAATTCCAATGAGGACCAACCACTTCTCTGAAGGATCACATCTATAGTTGATTATCTGATTACCTTGCAGATTAGCTGTCCTATCAAACATCTTCACAGGCTCCGAATCACCTGCAAGAAGATAGAATCATAAACAATGAGGCGGTGGAAAAGGAAACAATATCTTAAAAAAATGAAAGATACAGAATGCTTGCCTTCAATTGACCAGTGATAAACAGAAGTCTGTGTTACCAAGGCCAGCATGTTAGCACTACTCCACTTCCAAAACACAACCTATAGCGCAAACCAACAATGAATAATATAATTTAGACTGGCATTCTAAATAAAATAATTTAGACTGGCATTCTAAAACTAAAGAACAAAATCGAATCAAAACTCGATATATAGTAACCTGCTCAGGCATTTGATGTGATTTCACTTTCGCTTTCATTTCGATATTAAATATCTGTAAATGATCCTGAGTAGTTCCCGGGAGTTGAGCTTCCAATAAAAAAACAGCAGATCCATTAACCATTAGACAAAGATTAAGACCATAATTATTGCCATTAATAACAGATGACAACTATACTTCTCCATTATTCACTACAAAATACGTAAATCAATTTAAATAAATGAAAAATGATGGCATTATAAGTTATAAGAGTACCTTTGAGAGCGAGAATTCGAGAATTAGGATTCATCAAGGCGGAATCGGCCGTGATGGGCCTTCTCAGAGGCTGCGCAGGCATGCTCATATCTACAATAACCACACTGTTCTGCGGCGCCGTTTCTCTGATGCAGATGTACTTCTCTGATTCCATCGTCACGTGGGTGAAATTTATGAACTGTGGATTGATCCCGAGGCTTGGCAACTACAATTCAACAACAAATCAAACAAAACCAGAATAAGAACGAAGAATTTTATAAAAAGAAATCACGAGATCTAGGGAGAAAATGTTGATAGTATTACCGTTAAAGCCTCTTTCATGGTGATTGGGGCATTGGCAGCAGCCATGGTGCCCTGGATCAGGGGTTTCGATTTCAGAAGCCCGAGGGGGAGGAGAGAGAGGGTGTTCGTTGGTAGATCGAGTAGAGTAAGAGAAAATGGGTCTGTGTTCCTTAATGATTCGACGAGCTAAAATGGGATGTAGGTGGGTTGTACCTTAATAATGTACATCTCCGTTGTACCAGATAGATATTTGTCTTGGGCTGTTTTAAGACGGCCTTGAGTTAGTAGCGAAAACCAGTCTGTCTTGGGAAGATTGTGGCCCAGTGGGTCTAGAATGGAGGGAATTTGACGGTTCGATGGAGTTAAAGCCGAAACAGAGATATTTTGTGATGAATGGATTGTTGTTTTTTCCTCCTCCATTCAGCAAGGTAACTCGCTAATTGTGATTCCATCAAGGTTGGGTCCGTTGACGGGATATTTTCTTTAATTGGATTGTTTAAATTTTGAAAAGCCCATATCTTAAAGAACATTGTTTTGCAAAAATAGTTTCATTTTTTCTCTAAAATATTCTCCATGAAACAAATTTTACAAGAAACAGTCGATGGTGATAGGATGACCATGCATCATGGTAACAAAGCGCTTGTGCTCACGTCAATGGTGGCGGTAGCCTTACTATACTTTGTGGCAGTGTTTTTATTTAATCGTAATTTCATCTTATTTAGTAACAAAACACAATTTTCATGCATGGGGCAATGTGGTTGTGGTTGCTTTTCAAATAGCTTTTCGTGCCGAAATACATGCTAATAATATTTTTTTTATTTTTTAAAAATTATTTTTGACATCAGCACATCAAAACGATCCAAAAAGTACAAACCGCACTCAATTTTAGCAAAAAAAAAATTCAAAATTTGACGAAACGCAAGTGCAAACGCAATGCCAAACGCTGCCTAAGTAAGTTCAAAACTCAGTTTCTGAGAAATTATTTCGATTGCTTTTGCTACGTTTCTCCTTTATTTTATTTTTGTAGACTGAGAGAAGAAGAAAAACAAAAACAGAGGAAAAAAAAAGAAGGATTGTCATCCATGAGTGGAGAGCAACTCCCTTTTAACCACTGGCTTCTGTTGTTTCCACCTCCAACCACTTCTCTTCCTCTTCCCTTTCTCCTTCTCCTTCTACATTCTCCACTGTTCATGTTGCATGTGAACAGTGAAGAGCAGCTCATCACCGGTCTCTGCCGTTTCCATTGCCAGTCACTGCTCTTACTCTTCCCCTTTTTCTTCTCCTTTATCTTCTGCATTCTCCATTGTTCACGTGAACAATAGAGAGCGTCTCCACTGTTCATAGCCGGACCGGGTCCGGCCTAAACTTAAATATATTGGACCTGGTCCAACCCAGTAAATTAAAAAAATCCAAAAAAATTCTCAGATATTGTGTTTTATTTGAAAAACTAGTATTTAATATTATTCAATGGCACTACATAATTATATTATATGGAGATCGAATGATGACGTAGCATTTGCTGAATTTGATCGTAATTCTAATTTTATTCCTGATGTAATGATATTTTTAGAGTTTTTCTCCTGAAATAAAAGAGTGTTTGGGAATATAATATTTTTCTTTTGAAAATATATTAAAATAATATTTTTTTAATTTTTAAAAAATTATTTTTAATATTAACATATAAAAATGATAAAAAAAAACATATAAAGAATTAACTTTGAAAAAAAAACACAATTTTAAACAATCCCTAAATATTAACACATGGTTGGTATTTCAAGAGTCACATCACAAAATGGTCTTAAGAATCATCACATTTGATAGCGAATGAAATCCTTCCGTCTATGCTAAAAACATTACATGTAAAGATTTGATCTCCTCTCTATCAAGGCCTTGACTTTTACAAATCTCAACAATTTGTACGTTTGACAAGTAACCTGGAAAGCTTAATTCATCTATTCACTTGCTTTTTTAAAGCTGCTGAATTTTTTATTTTTTTTACAAAATTTATCATTTAAAGTTTATAACTTTTGCATGTTTCATTTTGCCCCCTTTTTTTTTCTTCATTTATATTCACTAGATGTTCCACAACTTGCTACCAAAATCACAAATCCTTTATACTTTCGTTTACATTATATATATATATATATATATATATATATATATATATATATATAACTATTGGTGTTTGGGTTAGCTTATATACACCTCGATTAATCCTTTAAAACCCCTCGATTAATCCTCCAAGACCTTGAAGTTAACGATCAGGGAAACCTCTAGTGACTCTAAGTTTTGTGGCACTCAAATTGATAATTAATTAGGAGCAAACCCAAAACTTAACCAGTTAAGTTGTATACCCATATCATTTTGATTCATGGTTCCAACGTTTTCTTTTTGTTGCCGGTGTACAAGAACATGGTTGTGCCAATAACAAAAATGAAGAAATACACCTTCTACTCGTCATTGCAAGCCAGGGTTTACAGTGTTTAGATTGCCAAATTTGATGGTCAGTCAAGCAGTTTTAATTGTGTTTCTGTTGACAATCAGGTAAAGGTTAACATTTGGGCCTGTCAATTAATGCAATTTTTTTTCCAAATTCTTTTCATCCAAGCTAAATCCATCTCCTCTCATTGCAATTTTGTTTGTTAAATCCTTATCACACGACATTCTAACAATTCAAGTTTTCCTTTTCCTTTTTTCGCTTTATTTTTATACAAGGTGGAGCCATACAAGGTTTGGTTAAGGCAAGGGATTCTACACCTAAGAAAACAGAGCTGCAAATATTGTGGCTACCCATGATGCCATCATTGATTTGAAATCTAACACCAAGATTGCTGCCATTGAGGCTCTTTCACCTTCAATCCCTAGACACCACTTCAACTTTGTAGACTTTGCATATGTTATTGCGAAGAGAAAGGGCTCAAGAATTCTAACAGGTTTGCACATTGCCTGCCTTTATTTTTCAAGTTATGACACTTGCTTTTTATTTCATTAGACAAAGACACTTAATATAGTTTGTCTTTTCTTATTTAGATGTTTTTTGTCATAACCCAAATTTTGACCATTTTATTTTAATTATTATTATTATTATTTTATTTACTGAAAAGAATTTTAAAAAAATAATGATAATGATGAAAAAACAAGTAAAATAAAATAAATAAAGATTGAATTAAAAGTTGGGTTAAGGGCAATATGATTGGAAGTTTTTGGTTTAATTAAACTTTGGAATTAATCTAATTAATCCAATCAAGGGTTTAATTGGAGAATTGATAAGTTTTGAGACTTAATTGAGCTTGGAATTAATTTAATTAATCCAGTTAAGGGTTTAATTGGAGAATTGATAAGTTTTGAGACTTAATTGAGCTTCGAATTAATTTAATTAATCCAATTAAGGGTTTAATTGGAGAATTGATAAGTTTTGAGACTTAATTGGACTTGGATTTAATTAAATTAATGAAATCAAGGACTTAATTGAAGAAATACCAAAGTTTGGGGCTAATTGGGGGCAACAATTGCAGCAGGTTAAAGTCCAAGGACTAACTTGTAAAAGGAGCAGAAATACAGGGATCCAATTACAATTTACCCAGGGACTTGATTACACGATTTCAGAACTTTAGTGACTAGATTGCAAATGGCCATTCCCATCACACAAACAACGCCGTTTCTAGAAATCAGCCGTCGCCTTCTTCATCTCCTTCCACAGGAACGGTTTCTGCAGTAATGGCTTTGAAGCCGTTTTAATTATAGAGGTGTTTGGCATTCTCTGGCTATAAAGCCAGAGAAGATGAGAGAGCATGAGGAGGGCCAAGGGAAAAAAACTGGGAGGACTACAGCAAAAAAAAAGAGAGCAAGAAAACAAAGAAGAAATAAGCAGAAAAGAACCCAACACAGAAGATGAGAGAGAGCGGGGGGACGGAGGAGTGAAAATAAAAGGAAAGAACCGGCAGAAAACAGAGAAGAATTGAAAAAAAGAAAGAGAGATCACAGAAGGGAGATTGAAGAGAAAACAAAGGTAAATAATGAACAACAGTGAAAAGCAAAAGGGGACACTCTCGATTTCTTGGGTGGCAGCTCCAAAAACTCTATTTTTCAGCAGCCACTGCTGTCATGGCTTGAGAAGGAACGAACAAACACTGAGGGGCTGACTGAAGGAGACTATACAGAGAGCTGAACTAAAAAAAAGCAGAGGAAAAGGAAGGCAGAGTTCCTTCATAACTTCTGTAGCCGCAAACAATAAACGAACTTACATACCGGAGGGAGCACATAAGATCGATAAAATACCAGAAGCACAGGAATAAACCATTCACAGAATAACAAGAACGAAGAAGAAAGAAGGAGAAAAGCGTTCAGCAGGCCAGTCTTCCCTTACGTTTTCTTTTTCAAAGTTACCAGGTAAGTAACTTTTCGTTCTCTGCATTTCATTTTAATTCACGATTTACTGTTCATTTTGAGATTATAACTCAGTGCATTCTGAGTTAACTTCTCCGCCTAATTATATACGCGTGATGTAAATCACGCGTGTCCTCTGTTGCCCGGCCGGGTCACTGGCTTGGGCCAGTGACCCTGGCCGGGCCGGCTGGGCCCAGCCTAAAAAAATGAAAATATAAAAAATATAAAAACAGAAAAATAAAAAAAATGTGTATGCATAAATAAAAATAATGTAAATTTATTGGTTTATTCATTGACGCCAGAGTCGGGAATAAAAATACCGGTTTAAATTTATATTATTTTTATTCGTTGTATTTTATTTTATTTAGCTAGAAAAATAAAAAAAATATGCATGCGTAAAAATAAATTTATTTTTATTTATTCACTGGTGCTAGAGTAGAGAATAAATATATTGATCTAATTTTTTTTGTAGCTACGAATTTTTACCAATGGCAGAGTTGGAATTATTTGAGCTCGAATATTCACTGGCGCCAGAGTCAGGAATATTATAAACAAATCATCATAGCATAAGCGAATAAATGTTTAGCAATTGAAGACAAAACTAACAATGCAGTTTGCCTTAGGCAGAATGTTTAAGGGGTGATAATATCTTCCCTTTTACATAACTAATCCCGAACCATAGAATCTCTGTTGACTAGTTAGGGTTCCTAGTGACCATAATACTAGGTGGCGACTTCTTAAACAAGACATTTTCCCCCTAAAAGAACAAGATGTCGGATATCTGTTCTTTTTCCATAAATCGAGATTATTTTTAGGGCCGCCGCGATGTCGGGTGCGACAGGATGGCGACTCCACTAGGGACTTTAGGATTAAGCTTTGTCTTTTGTCTTATTATTGCTATTTTTTGTGTTTATTTGTTTATTTTTCCTGCATTTACTACTTTAGCATGCATTCTTGTTTATGTTGTCATGCATCACTTTGGGAGCACACACTTTACAAACAAGGATAAGTGGGGGAGTAACGGTACCCCAATGGCTTTAGCCTAGGTAAGACTCGTGAAACCATCCAGCTCTCGCTTGATTGTTTACTTGGAAGTGGTTGATATGCCAAACTGATATTACTCAGGGCCTCTATTTTCACACTACTTATAAGCCTCATATCGACCTTTCATGGATGATCACTGAGCATGCGAGAGACCCATTGAAACTAGATAATGACCAACCCTTTGATGCACTCAACAATTAGGATCTTCCTATTAGGTTGTCATCCCGTGAAGGGCGAGTCTGCATTTCATACACATTTTTTTAATTAATTGTTTCAGCATTTTTGCATAAATTGCATGATTTACATTTAGCAGGTTGAAATATAGGTTCCCCATGAAACCCGCCTATAACACTCGTTCGAGAAAAAGATAAATGAAAAACGAAGAAAGAGCCCAGTTGGAAGCCCAACATCAAAAAGAGGTGGATAATCTTCAAGAAGAAGTCGCAAGGCTTACTAGTCTACTCGAGCAGGCCTTGAAAGATAAATCCGGAAAAGCAATACTTATAGCTCAGCCTGAAGATATGCATATAACTCAGTTCGATCTATGGATTTCCAGTCAGCATACCCCTCAAGAATTTTGTCTATCATTGATTCTACCGAGAAAGAATCTCAAAAGGGCAAGATAGTGAAAGAAGAGGGTTTGGAAAAATGGACTGCCTTAGAAGAGAGGATAAGGGCAGTTGAGGAAACCATTTGTGTGACTTAGTGAAAGCTGTCAATATGTGCTTGGTACCTAACATAGTCATTCCTAAGAAGTTTAGGGTGCCCGAATTTGTTAAATATACAGGAACTCGATGCCCAATAACTCATCTCAAAGCATATTACAACAAAATGGCTGAGGTGGTTGATGATGAGAAACTGCTGATTCATTTCTTTTAAGACAGCTTAAGTGACGCTGCCCTCACTTGGTATATGCGATTAGATAATACCAAGGTTAAAAAATAGAAGGATTTAGTTGATGCCTTCATGAGGCAATATAAGTCAATATAGACGTGGGCCCTGATCGGTCAAACTTGCAAGCTATGGAAAAGGACAGCAAGGAGTCCATAAGAGAATACACTCAAAGGTGGCGTGAGGCTGCCGCACAGGTTAACCCTTCTTTATTGGAAAAGGAGATGATCAACTTGTTTGTCAACACTTTCAAGGCCCTGTACTTTGAATACCTGGTTGGAAGCTCTGCGCAACATTTCACTGACCTGGTTGTTATAGCCGAGAGGATTGAACAAGCCATTGGGATGGGTAAGATTGCCGACTCAATTAAGAATAACGGTTTTGGCTGGAAAGGGAGGGACATTGAAGGTGGTTGCCAAGTCACTTATCGTCCCTATAGCTAATTTCTTCACATCAACTCCCAGAAATCAACTATCTTGAAGATAAAGCTATGGTGATGTTAGGTCGAAAATGGTCTACATATCACTTCAATTGATTGTTGAAAAGATGCTTTTGTCAAGGAGAATGAATGATTGAAAGATTTCAGCCCCTTTATGTGTTATCATGCCAGTATTCATAGCCTAAGATGTTGTCATAAGTTCTTTGTTGTTGAACTTCTTTTCCAAAGTTTCAATGAAAATAATGAGTTTGTCATTCAAACGTATTTACGACCAAGCATTATTCATCTTCTTAAGAGAGATTTCTTATAAGAACTCACGAATACACTTTTGAAGACTCGCGTGATCTCATAGACTCAATTCATCTCTTTACCAAAATCAGTTTCCCTATTGGAGTTTAGAAAAATTGATCTTGCATTTTGATTCCAAAAATAATTTGATGTTTATTCAAAAACTATATTTTTAACATTCTACTTGTAGAATGACAAGTGAATCAAGCAACTCCATCATTGAGGTGACTAAATTATATACAAAAAAATTGTGAAAAAGAAAAGAAAAGAAAAAAAGAAATAAACACCCTTACCCCATGACTCTTGAACCATGTGTTTTTAAATGTATGAATAATGGTATGTAATAAACTCGTTGCTCATGAGCCATAAAATGCATCTTTGCAAAGACCAAACCATCACACTAGATGAGGTCAAAGTTTATTGATCATAGCTGTTTGCGCTTGAAATGAGGAAAGGCCATTTTTGTTATTCCTTTCACATTCTGAAATAAGTACATCCCTTGTGATCCCTTTTTGAGCCTGAATAATTTTTCTTTCATGAAAAAAATCCCAACTAGGATCACACCCCACACTGGGGGGCAAGAGAAAATTTCAATGAGAAAAGAGAAAAAACCGTGAGAAAGCTAAAAAAAGGCATAAAAGCTCAAGAAACTCAAATGCTAGGGGGTATACTCAAGTCACTAGAAAAAGTGACTTCCAAGATAAAGTGAGTATGTCCTAGCAAAGCAATAAAAAAGAAGAAGCAACGAATCAAAGAAGAGCGGCAAAAGAAAATATGAATGACGTCAATAGTCAAACTATTGATAGTGATCCTCAGTCTTTGAAACCCTGAAACACTCTTTGAGCCTTATGAATCCTTCTCTTTCATAGCCAAGAACCACAGCCTACGTTACGTGCCTGTAAAAGTCCTTTCTAATCAAGCAAGCAATTAACCTAGAACAATAAACAATGCTCTCAAAATGCAAAGAATACTTTTTCATAAGATTCATGACATCAAGAATAAACTACTCATTATTATTCATACTGATAAAAATGAATGTTCAGAAAGAGACAGGTTTTTTTTTTCTCGTACAAAACCTCGAGCTTTTTTTCGAGCCGTTCACTTTGAAACAAAAGATCATCTCATAATGTATTTTCATTGAAGAGCTCATTGCTAAACACAAGAGTAAATAACCTCTTTTATAAGAAGAAAAATAACCAAGGAGTTGCAAGATTTCAAAAGCAAATTGTTTTAGGCTCACATCGAAACAATTTTTGTTTTCAAAATGCAAGATCAAGATTTCAAGCTTTATTTTCGACCCATATCCTTCACCAAACTGAAAAGGAGAGAAATGAGAGAAGAGCCTCTTAAAACCATTATTTGTCTAAGTAGCTGACAGAGCACACTTGGGGGCAATGACCAATACAAGGGGGCAACATTGTGTTTAGAAGAAAAAGTTCTAGAAAAAGAGATGATAATTTCCTTTAACAAGACAAGGGGGCATTTTGGTTTACAAAAGACAGCTTGATCCTTTCAGCAAGTGACACCGAATGTTTTTAACATTGAAACGAGGAGTAATGAGTGATCCTCTTAAATTATTTGACAAGACAAAAAATCTTTAGTAAGCAAGTGGGTCACGATGGGCACCACAAAGGCCGAGTTGTGTAAACAAATCTGGAAATAGACTTACATGGGTCAACTCGAGTGGGCTAGAAGCCAAGCGACAAAGAGGACCCAAATCAGAGGTAGCAAGTCCTCATCAATCAAACAACAAGAAGATTAAGAAGAAATGGGGGCCTATATTTCAAAACAGGTAAAGATGCATGCATATCATCTAAACTTTGAGACATTGGATAATGAGTTTTGATAATTCTAGCAGAATTCATCAAGTGGAAGGCCGACTTGAAATGACCAAAGATTGAAATTACTTTTGAAAAATTTGTCATTTTTGAGAATTTTTCAACCTGGGCAAGCCGCCCATGAGAATTAGGCCACCTGCAAAATCTCTGTGTTTCTCTACCTCCTTCAAATGCGCCTTCGAGCCTTTGATCATCATTTTTAGGGCGCTTTCAAGCCCTTATCTCCTTTCAAATGCGCCTTCGAGCATTTGATCATCATTTTTTAGGACGCTTTCAAGCCCTTATCTACTTTTAAGTGCGCCTTTGAGCCTTATCTCCTTCAAATGCGCCTTTGAGCGTTTGATCATCATTTTTAAGGCGTTTTCAAGCCTTTATCTCCTTTCAAATGTGCCTTCGAGCCTTCGATCATTATTTTTAGCGCGCCTTCGAGCCCTCATCTCCTTTCAAGTGCGCCTTTGAGCCCTAGACCATCCAAGGTAGTGCGTTTCCTAACCCTACCTCTCTTTTGAGTGCGCCTTTGAGCCCTCACCTCTTTCAAACACGCCTTTGAGCCCTCGCTTCCTGTCGAGCGCGACTTTGAGCCCTCGCTTCCTTTCGAGTGCGCCTTCGAGCCCTCATTTTCCTTTTCCTTTTTACTTGGGTAGGTCACCCATCACAATGAGACCTTTTTTTTTTTACTTGGGTAGGTCACCCATTACAATGAGACCCTTTTCTTTGTATTTTTCCACAAAAAAAACAATTTCCTCGTTTTATTCTTTATCGGGTAGGTTGCCTGGAACAATTAGACCACTCGCGAAAAACTCTTTTCGCGTTTTATTCTTCCTATCGGGCATGTTGCTTGGAACAATTAGACCACTAGCAAAACCCTTTTCGCGTTTTATTCTTTATCGGG
>Ga0325404_1005649_pt1 | contig 13166 bp, 7 predicted proteins | sample PopdelMetagenome_18_FD_205664 | JGI IMG/M metagenome (GOLD analysis project Ga0325404, IMG submission 205664) | Populus deltoides microbial communities from Bellville, Georgia, United States - Xylem-Control-R1 | ecosystem: Host-associated > Plants > Phyllosphere > Stem > Wood/Secondary xylem... | reverse complement strand
ATTTCATTTCATCTTCCACATGATCAATCATATTTGGAGCCATTCTTTGTGAATGATGTTTGTATGACTTAAACACAATCTTGATTGGAAATGTCTTGATTGGAAATGAATGTTCGACCAAACTTCTATCTAAACTAGATATTTCATCATAATATTAGGAAAAATAGTTTTTATAAGTTTGAAGTAGTGATACTAGGTCTTTTTTATAATTTTGAGATAAATTTTCATTTATAAAAGTTGAACTAGGTTTATCTTCGATCCCCAAGTTAATTTAATTAAAGGGTTCTAAACTTTAGCTTGTCTATTATCCATTTTTAGCAGTGCTGGGTGGAAATTGTCATGTTAGGCATGATTAATTGATAATCTTAATATAATTCTATTGAACAAATTTATTTCCTTGTGTCTAATATGTTTATATGCTTTGTCGAAAATCACAAAACATGTCAAAACATCTTGGTGACTCATTTATTTTTATGTTTTGAATCCTTAGCCATTGTTTTTTTGTTGTAGGATACTTAGTCTGTCAAATATTATTATTAGTTGCTCTATTCATACTATATCTTTACTAATTGGAAAGTTGATTGGGCGAGCCATGTTGTTAATGCCTATTAATTGGACTAGGACTACACCATTGCTATGTAGTCATGCATATATCATCTTTAAGCTGGTTATAAATGCCTTTTCATATCTTTAATTATCTTATTTAATCTATCTAGTAACCAAAACATCAAATTTTGATACAAGGATGATGGCATTCATATGTTAGCTTGTATCTATTCTTGTGTAAGTAAAGAGTTATAGATTATCTTTGCCACAACCCTGAAAAAATTGCATTAAAGAAATTGGACCCAACTCTTAAATCCTTTTATGTTTGATGTTTGTGCCACTTAATTTTAGTAGGTCTTTTAGAGGTTTTAGCCTATCATTAAGTTGTAACTTGTTCAACTTTTCCCCTTAAGTCTTCTCCTTTAAGAAGAATGTTATGATAAATAGAGCACCTATATACCTCAGAGGAAATTATTCCCTAAACTTCTAGTGCCAATCCTTGGACTTTTCATGGTTTATATAACGTTTTTTAGTAGTAGCATTTGTGACTAATTCTAACCTTTATCGCAATAGACAAGGCCTTACTTTTTATAGTTGTACTTTACCAAATAATGTTTTAAGTTTAGGAGTGGTTATCACTCTTTTCTAGAAACTAATTACAACTAGACTATAATGCTTTTAAATTTAGTTCTTGAAGATAATGCAATTGTTAGTGTCATCTCTCTATGAGTTATGCCACTTGAAGTATTTCTCTCCTTAATATAGTCACTAGAAGGGATTGAATGGTTACCAAAGAGCTTGATTCACCTCTCCACACATGAATCAGTTAAAAATTTCTTCAGTTATCTTGATTTTAAAATAATATATTTACCTTCATCTACCATTTTGATAGTTTTTGTATCTTTGCTACTAGGTTTGTTAGTTTTTTAAAAACTTTCTTAATACAACTATCTTAAATAGTCTTCCCTAATTAAGTTATACAATAAAAGTTAGTTGTTGTTGATCTTTTAGAAACTCTTTGCTAAAGTTTGAATTAGTTATTAAAAAGCGCATTGTAACCTCTTTCAAATAACCAATTAGGTAGATTCTTTTTAATGGCTTCTTTCCTGCTCGTTTTGCTAACATCTTTTGATAAAAAGTAGCATCGTCTATAAGGGTTGTATATATTAAGAAACTTAGTTCATATAAACCTCTTCCTGATATTCCACTACATCCTTTATAAAATGAGTCTACTGCATTCTTGCTCTATTATAGTTGTAGTATACTTAGTTTTTAGAGTTTTGAATCGAAGATCATAACTTCCTATAGACTTCTTTAGATCCTGGATTAATATGAATAAGTCAGTTAATGTCACCTCTAGTTTTATTTTATACAAGTGCTTATAAAAATGTCTATATTTCTTCCCAATCATTGATAAAGTTAGGTGGCAGTGTAGGAAACCAATGAAAGATTGTTTTGCTTTATAAAGAACAAAATACTCTTAGGTATAAAAGGATTTGTTATACCATTACAATAATGATCCTTGAATTTAGCAATGTTTTTCCTTGTTGATTGGTTATGTTCTTTAAAGAACTATTTGAAATCAATTATTTTTATACCTCTTGGAATTAGGTAAAACTTATTCATTTGTTTAGGATATAGAAGAGTGTGCATAGGCTTAGCTATTCATTTAAAATTCATTATTTCTCTTACATCTTACATGTTGATTTAGCTCTACCTTATATATTCATCCCCTTGGTAATTGTTCAACATGAGGTTTTTGAGGTATTATAGGGCCATATAATTGGATTGAGACTACTTATACACATGTATAAGAGATAAAACCTCATGTGTGATCACACCCTATTTTTTTTAGGGTTGTAACTGTGTTTGTTATGCGGGTATATGTTTACTAATATATTGTTAGAAATCTCTATATATTCCTATCAAATTATTTCCTATTATATCTCAACTTGTTCTAAATCTAATTGAGTTGATTGACCATGACCTGCATGGTCTATCAACTCAATTAGATTCGGATCATAATGTTATGTTAGTAAGTTATGTTTGTTATGTTTTTCATCTTTATCTAGATATGCCTCGTATAAACATTTGACAAGTTTAATGGTTGATAATAGGATGTCCCTCAAGAGAAACCATTGTTGACTGATTGGAACTTTGAATAGTTATGACCACTTAACCATGCCAACTAACTTATAAAAAAGGTAATCATAGAGTTGTTCTAAAGGCATAGTCATGTTAACTCTAAGTGCTTATATAGGTCATGATATTGAGAGAGGTGAGCACATAAAAGATTGTATAAGGATACTAGGGTTTCGTCTACATATAGTTCTATATAGTTATAGAGAGTTAAATGATGAAGTGTAATCTTATAACTCTTTTAACATGGGTTGTTCAACAAGGACTTGTTATGATGACGGAATATTAGGTTCCTCACAATTAAGAGTCTGACCTCTGTATAATGCATGTATTAATTAATCATTATATGTTATAGCAATGATTCTAATTGTGTTTTTTATGGCATAATTACATAATAATTAAAGAATATTGAATCTGAGCATGATAGAGCATGTCATCTGTTGATTAATTATGTTATTCATTTTTTGTTCCTTCTTTCCAATAAGGAGAAACTATAATTTAGAACTGTATTTCAAGCAAAGATAGATAATAGCCTTGCAAATCAAATGAAGTGTAGGTATCCAATATTTTAATCATTAAGAAAGGTATATTCTTCTAGGTGATGATAGGTAAAAAAAAAAGTAAAAGGTAAATAAAAAAGAGAGTAAATAAACTAAATGCAAATGAAAACTCCTAGATAAACTAATAAGGAAAAATAATTATAAAAAAAAATGTAGAAAAGTTGTAAGAAAATATATAAATGAGGATAGCCATTTTACAGTAACTATATGATTTATTTATATTGATATAGTATTAGAGTTTCATATAAACACCTAAAGATATACTATTTGTATCAGATAAATAGATTACATGATGAATCCTAATACAAATTGAATCCTAACATATTACACGTCTTTTTTCTAGTAATTACATGAATTCTAATTTATTTTACAAATATTAGTTTATTCTATTGAGGACTCTTGCTATAAATAAGACTAAATCTTCTAGTTGACTACATAAACTCTTGTTGTTGTGGTAGACTACTTTCTAACTTTTATGGTCGATTTGGAATCTTCCTAGACTTGGTCGATTTCTCTATTAATAATTGAATTTAGTTGTCATTTTCTTGTTTGGGAGTGAACAATTATTGTTCTTACATAGTTGATAAAGTTGATAAGTGGATGTTTATTTTTGGTATAAATAGTGTTGTTGGTTTTTTTTTTTAATCAATAGAAAAGTAAATGGAAGTATTGAGATGTATAAACCTCTTTCAGTGGCCGCATATTTCTATAAGCAAGAGACATCAATTATTTTAAGATTTTTAGTCTGAATAGGTCTGTTGTATTAAGAAAAGAGCAATTATTAGTGTTTGGTTAGTTCAACAGTTGGGTGTTTACAATGCCTTTCTAAATGGTGTTTTATAGGAGGAAGTCTATATAGAACAACCATATGGATTTAATGATCCAACTCATCCTCAAAATGTTTATTGGCTTTATAAATCCCTCTATAACTTGAAGTAAGCACTTATTTTTATATTTAATAAATTAAAATATTTTTTTCATGAAAACTTAAAGTTTTTAAAATATTTAAAAATAAATAAATAGGAATGGTGAAACAAAAAGATTTAAGAAATGTTTAACCCTTAAGATTTTTTAGTGCTTAAGAAGTTAATGACTTGATTTATTTTAAAAAAATAAATTTCAGAAATTATTTTGAAAAAACCTCAAAAGTTTTCATCCATTAAAATTTAAAAAAAATAAGAAATTAATTTTTTTTCAAAAACATTACAATTTTCATATTTTTTTAAAAAAAATATTTGAAAATCTTCAAAAATTCTTAGCCATTAACATGTTTTATAATTTTAAAAAAACTTAAGAAGTTAATTTTTTTAAATCAAAATCTTGGAAAATAATTAAGAAATACTAAAAATTATGAAATCACTTCATCATTAAAATTTTAATTTTTTTGAATTAATTAAAAATTTGAAGTAATATAAAAATTTTGAAAATTTTACATTAATGTTTTTCTTGAATTTGATACAATTTTGATTGTTTATGAAAAAATTAATTTTTTTATTTCTTAAATATCTTTTACAATTGGTTGTCTTATAATTGAGTGCAATTTAGCTTAAGCAGATAGAATTTTCCCTTTGTCCCCAAAGGACTCTTTTACTTATTTTTATTTGTTTCAAAATGATTGTCGTGTTATTTATTTTATTATAATGCCCCACTAATTAAAGCTCATTTTATAAAAGACCTCCAATTGTGAAAGGGTATTTTTAAAAAGCATGGATAAGAAATAGTGACTTGACTCTCCATGGCTTTCGAGCAACCAACTAGGCCCGAGCCTAGTCTTTGATGAAATCTCCATTAAAAATCTAGCACGAACTTAAGAACCCTACTCGAATCAGAGCATTTGAAGTTTACATCTCATATTTTTGGACTCCACTTGGCTCATTTTGTTTGCACTGTTGCCACACTTGCTTCCTTGCAGCTAGCAAGGGGCAGGCATCGTCTGATTGATGCAAGAATGGATTAGACAGGCCAACGAGATACTCTGACCATAATCAAATCTTTGTTTGGTTTCAAACAAGAAGAGTTAGGCGTGCTTTATTTCTTACAACATCTACACTGTTGATTATAACAAGTTGGAAACACTGCCGTTCTATTTCTACAATTTCCTTGATGGAGCACTAGGAAAACCCCCAAAAAAATTCCATGTAACTCGGAAAATAAGCTCCTATGAAAAAGGTCTGGTCAGATTTTCCAATACTTAGGCCTCGTCCCATCATAAAAGCAAGGAAATACCCTCACATCAAACTTAACCATCAATCTCCTCGTTAAGTACAAGAACTAGAAAAAATCCACGGGAGCAAAGATAATGTTGAACGCCTCTTATCTTTGCAGACTCCTACAAACCAACTACTGGAAAAAGCTATACATACTAATGACTTGTACGTGCAGAGCCACGATGAAGCAATACTGGGACTATAGGGCTATGGGTTTCCTGAACCCCCATCTATGAATAACTGTTTTCTGAGCTAATTGTGTGCACCACCATCACTTCCTGTGTATCCCTACTAGTCATTTGCGGAAACAATATCATTTTTATCGGAATTAAGATTGATATTAGATTGTGATTTGTCACCTGAAGCCACTCCATTATGTTCTTGATTCTCTTGTTTCTTCGAATTGAGAAACCGACCCCCACATCCTCTAGCTCTTTTCAGTGCATGCTGATGCCGAGATTCATGCAAGTATGGCTGCAAGAATAATTTTGAGTTGTCATGAAACATCTAATGCCGTAGAGGACATGGTGCCACATAAACCGGAGTGTAACATGATAGGAAACAGAGGAGAATAGCCTAAAACTAAACATGTATAATCACAGGACTGTCAGACATCCAATCAGGTAATCATAGAATCACATTCATATGGGCATCGGATCATTCAAGAAACTCCAGACTATTACCAATGAAAAATCATCTTCAAGCTTCCTATGAGCCACATTTGAGAGGTCTTTGAAAATTATACCAGTGGACATTATTGACCTAAAGTAAGAAAGGAACAAAATGTCTGAAAATAATATGTAAGAGGAGTAGCAGTCGTGGAACAATAACAGCAAGAGATTCATGCAAGCCTTCTTTATTTTAGGTTCTAATAAATTAGGTAAACAAAACACAATATGGAATGCAAGCAGAATTAAAAACGCTTCAGACAACCAAAACTATACCTTCCGAGACTTGATTGCTTTGCTTTCTGATTCAGCTTTTGCACGAGATTGTCGTCGTCTCAAGATACCATGATACTGTTTTGCATTAACAAATACAGGTTCCTCAACAGCATCAGATGGCAAAGGAACTCCAGCTTGCTGAATTCCCATCAACTGAAGATGGACCTGATTAGATGTGCGCTCATGAGAGTTACTTGTATAAAAAAAAAAAAATTGTTTGCTCATAAGTGAAGGCTAAATAGTAAACACTCCAGCGATTATTTAAAGTCCCCGATGAAAAAAAAAATATCAGATGCCCAACCCTGAAATAGGAGCCCCTTGCAATTTAGCCCATCTGTCCACTGATTTCCATGGTTGACCATTATAGAGTTCCACATAAAACACTAAATACCTACTCAAACCCCAAGTGAAACTCCTTTCCTTGTCTTCTCTCTATAATGACCCATCTTTCCTCCATTTTGTCATAACTCCAACTCCAAAATAACTCACTTCCCAAAACTCACCATCATTGCATTCATAAACACAATTTTTTGGGAGTGAAAATGAAGTTGATTTTTGGAAATTTAAAGAAACAGTATGCTTACCGATGCTCCTGGGTCTGGTGGTTTGGTATAATATTTCCAACCACCCAACCATCATGGTTCAACCATTGGTACGGACAAAAAAAAAAGAAACATTATGCTTTGTTGAAGAACAAAACAAAAGGAAAATCGAGATAGTGTGTTAAAATCTGGAGAAAAGCTATTGAAGAGGGAGCGGGGAGGAGGAAACAGGTCCATTGAATATTAGCAGGTTTTCTTTGTGGTTTGTGGGGCCTTTGATGGTCAAACAAGGTGAAAATCAATGAAACCCTACATTTTGTCAACTGATGGACCACATTGCAACAGAGCCAGAGTTTGGTGGTGAAATTTTGGGATTTCTTAGTTCAGGGGAGACTTGAAAATTCACTGAAGTTTAGGTTTTTAAAATTTGGCCTCAATTAAATGTGATCTCAAATTGACAAATCACAAGAAGTGCCATGTTTCTTATATTTGTCCTCGTTGCTATAACCATTAGCTTCAGAATCTTGATTTCCTACTCCAAGAAGTGAGGTCTTGACACAAGATCAAAAGATAAATTACCATTGGTTGTGCACCATAGGGCTGTGGAGGATATGGCTGAGGATCATATGGAGCAAAGATGCTTCTATAATAAGGATCTGGATATGGGTAAGTTGCTGGTGCCTTCAATTCAAAAAAAACAAAAGACAAAAGTCAGTATGTCAAAGTGCCTAGTTCTTCTTTAGGTGGAAACAAGTACTGGATTACAATTTTTAGCACAGTTGTGGGAGAATTATCATTTTTCAAAATAAGCTTAAAGAAGATCAAAAGTCACGATATGGAAAAAGAAAATTGTTGCAATGCAAAGTAATTATGATCTGCTTCGTTCAATATGTTAATGTATTTCATTTTATATGTAAAATGGGCAGGAAGCTGAAACTCAACAAACTTCCACACAGCCATGATTACATCAGAGAAAAAAACATGATCGCTCGATGATGAATAAAGTTGCCTAAAAACATTAAAAAGTTTTTTAATTCATGGAGAAATAGAGGTATATATTGAAAGCAATTGTAGCTGTCAAACTGATTTTCAAAATTAAACTAAAAATACCATTAACAGAGACATAGCTATAAGCACACAAACACCAGAAAGGCCGAGGCACATACTTTTCTAAAATGCAAGGTGGGCAAAAAAAAATTCTTGGTATACTAGGGAGAGAAAAAAAAAAACTTTGTAAAACTGCATGTCATTAGGCCAGTACAGGTCCACTGTTTACTGTTGACAAAGTTAGAAAATTCATTAAACATAACAGGCAGAGTGAGATAATTATATTGCCAACGCATCTTCGACATTAAAATAATTACTTTGAACTGTTGACAATATTTATAAGCAACAAAAATCAAAGACTATACATACAGATGCTTCTAACAGAAAATATGTGAATCTTGCCTTCACACACAATTTCACATCAGTGATTAACAATAATTTATGCTGTATATAATACCATAGCATGTCCTGCTCCAAGCAGTGGATTTGCATACTGAACATTTGGAGTTGAGAAGCCCGGGTGTGCCTGTGCCATTGCAGGAGATGAAGACTGAATCTGGGGTTCTGATTCATTTTGCTGCTCATCAGCTTCACTATTATCTGGACAACCAGCTTTCAAAAATATTATTATCATATGTTAAGCATCACACGCATGGAATTTTCCAACAAAAGATAATACTCGACCACACCAAGCTTCAGACAAAAATGGCTAACATAAAAATAAAAAACATCCAAAGACAGTGAAAGTCAAGTATTATAAGCAAAGACACATTGGGTTTACTCTGCATAGGCAAAAACCATCCAGAGATAGCGATGATTAAATAGACCAGCCTAATATATTAGGGTCATTAAATCACTTAGCAAGAAAAAGAACATCCTAGGGGCCAGTCAAATCCACAAGAAGCACTAATCATGAAGTACTAATGTAGGAACATGCAAATCTTATTAGGAACCTTAGAGTCAATGGGTTTGGCCTTGATAAGACCACTAATTAATAACTAGCTCCAATCAAAGGCCAAGGACTAGTTATCCGAAAAAAAGAATGACAGCTAAAACTAATGCACCTTATCAAATAATTCCAAGAAAATCCCTAGGGAGTAACCAAATATCTCAAATATTGTTCTTCACAATTACAAGTTTACTCCATATTGGAATGTAGGTTTCCCACCAAATTCGATATACATGATATTCCTATGAAATACAGAAATGCTTATTATTCTTTCCTGTTCTTTTTTTATTAATATTATTTAGCATGGATCCAGGAGTATTCAAGCAATGCAACTGGAAATCTCACTAAAGCTGCCCGCTGGAGCAAAATATTATTGAGGCAAATTGAACAAATGATAGAAACATGAATCCTAATAGCCCCATGGTCAAGGTCAGATCCTAATAATATAAAATATCTAATTGAGCAAATGACAGAAACCTGAATAAATTTTACATTCCATCCATTTAAAGAGAAAACTGTGTAGCTAAAGTAGTAACTTAGCAAAAGAATTTCAAGAAAGTTACCAGAAAGATCATGCAAGGAAGAAGTCATGGCTGTTATGCACACAGAGTCCCCAAACTCAAATCTGGAAGCACGGTTAACACCAAAAAAAACAAGTCAAAGTGAAATTAGAGCATTATGATGAGATGCTAGTTGAGTACAACACAACCACGACAAAGCTCCTACGACACAATGATGGCTGAAAGATTGCATGCGTGTGTGCATGCGTGCGTGATTGACAACTTTAAAACAGCCATACAACTCAAATGAACAATACAAGGCTGATGACATGAAACATTTAAAGATGGAAAAAATATGGACAAATATTTGAGAGTTTTTCTTAAATCTACTGTTTCTTAAGAAAAGAAAGATTTGAATATACAAGACAAGATCACACTAGAGTAGTTCAGGTAGCTGATAGCTGTGCTATTCAAGTGTAATTATCAGGGTAATCCTCCCCAGTGCAAATAATTAAATATGTAGCTTTGTCTATTCATTTGCATAAGAAAAATGTGGCCATACCAAACATCTTTCAAAGTTCTTAACTTCACGCTCAGTAATGTACTAATGTATAGACCATTGGAACTTCAATACAAGTGGTTCTTCTCTCCCAACCAGAGGGGAAGATCCGGGCTTAAATTGAAAAAAAAAAAAAAGCAGTTCTAACTATTCTAGGTGCAAGAAATTAAAAAAGGGGAAGGATAACCCTTCATCATGTAAATCGACCATTGAACAAAAAAATCAAAGAAAGTAACCCATAGCAGAGCAATTTTACTCAATATTTTCCACACAAATTCAAATTATGAAAACAAAGATTCGCATGCATAATATATTCATTCACTTGCATAAGCAAAACATACATTGCAGAATTGAGCAGTTTTCTAAATACTATCATAAAACACGATTCTCACATAACACATTCTTAAATTAAGATACTGCATAAATTATGGTGAAGAAAGAGTAGCTGATCAAAGATTGTCCTCAAAAACTATTCGTGTTGAATAACCCAAAAAATATAAAATAGTGGTTTTCAATCAAGACAGACTCTAAAGCTTAGAAATTAATTTACATGATTTCCCTTCATATTAGCTACATGAATCTAAACAAACCAATAAAACGCCAGCTCCACTGCATCCACTTTGCCAACACAAGGTTACCCACCACCTAAAAAGCTACTGGAATGGAACTCGGTAAAATATAGCTAATAAAGAATGACTCATTTCTCAGAGTGCTTGTTCATATTTCACACACACACACACACACACACATGTATATATGTATATGTATATTTGGTGATGCTATTGCAGCAAGGCCAACAACATATTCGTGTATCACAGCCAAAAGCTACCACAACGCCAAACACACAAATCTCTCCACAACTTTCAACTGCCACCCCATTACTCGCCAATTAGTCATAAAAGCTCATTATCAACAGGAAATCTAAAACTGAATCAAACAGCTAATAATTCAACCAACCCCATCAATCCAATTAACCAACTCACTCAAACTCGCCCAAATTGAACTCTCAAATAACTCGTATCACAAAAATCGAACTCTAAACACACGATCTTTAAAATGAAACGAAGCCAAATGCTTCACATTCATTACCGGTTCCCTCATTGAAACCAACAAAATAGCATAATTTTCCGTTTGGTTGCTAAGAAAACGCATGCAATTCAAAGAAAAAACCCAAATATCCATCAATTATAAAAATAAAATAAAAAAGACTGTCGGCAACCAAACAGTTTGGGAATACAAAAAAAAAGAAGCAAAGAGAAAGAGAGCTTCAATGATTTGAATTGGGATTTGATTGAACAGAAAAGGGGAATGGATTAGGGATTCGTTTCTAAATTTACCTCATACACAAACTTCCTTATGTATTTGCTTTGCAGGGCGAGAGAGAGGCAGGCAGGCAGGCAGTTTTACGATCGGTTGTTGTTGTCTGTTGACGTTCACAATTCTCTGCTGCTTGTAGCTGGTAAATAAATAGAATTTGGAGAGATCAAAAATAGAATTCAGTTTTTACTTTACCAGCCCTCTTTTCACTGCTGCCTATCCAAACACACCCCTCTCTCATCCTTTTCTTGGCCTCCCCCCGTTAGAATTCCGCGTACGTACGTAGCCGAGTGATGAGATGTTATTATAGCGGGCATTGTACTCATGGTTAAGCCTTGATTTTTTAAATTCAAATATTCAGGTTATAGTATTTCTAGAATTTCAATTTCATCCAATTAAGTAAATTGAGTCGATCCAATTAACTTAACGAATTAATACGTGACTTGGTTAAAATTTAATTATTATTTTTTTTAATAATTTTATTTAAAAAAAATCTTAAAACAATATTATTTGAAATTAACTTAAATTAATTCAAGTTAATTTATATAAATTATAACCCTGTTTTTAAACCAGATAAGTTGAGTTTAATAACGCTGCTTATATTGTCTAGTGTCGCGTGTCCCACAATAAGGATATCATAAATAAAGGAAGTGGGGAAAGTATTGTGGACAAAGAAAGAGGCGACCAATGAAAAAGTGGAACATTAGCTTCTTTTCTTTTATCTGTTCTTTTAACCTTTGACTACGAACCAGGCATGTTTTTACTGTGAATTTTAACAATAAAATAATATTTTTTTCTTTTAAAGAAAAACCCATAATTAATTAGAATTAAATTTTTTAATTTATTTTTATTTAAATTTTATAAAATTATGACAATCTTATATATCTTGGATTATGAATTTCACAGATTAATTATAATTATTTTGGGTCAATCTAATGTATTATTATTTTAATATTTTTTTAAATAAATATATTGTCTAATAAATAATCATTTTAATTAAAAAAATATTTAATATACATTGAATTTATTACTTTCTAACATCTTTATCTATTTTTAAAGGTTAGAAAAAAAAATTCCTGCCAGCAGGGTAATACAAGCCAAAAATCTAATTGGTTCTAATTACCGTAAAACGAGAATAAATCCCCTGCCGTCCAACCAAAAAAATGTTTTTAACCAAGTACAGTACACGTGTTAAATCCACCTCTATTTTACGTTAGATGGGAGGGACTAAAATTGCGTTTAAAAAAATTGTTTGATATTATGGTAGTATTTTTATTTTTTTTTGTAAAGTGTTTTTAATTTAAAAATATATTAAAATAATATTTTTTAATTTTTTATATTAGTATATTAAAATAATAATAAAAATTTAATTTAAAATAAAAAACAATCCTTTAAAAAAAAACACCAAAAACAAACACTGCCTGAAAGTTCGAGAAGTTTTTACTGTGGAAACTGGAAAGCAAATCCAGTGCGTTGGATGCAATGGGGAAGGAGATTCGGGCAGGAGAGAAAAGCTGACCGAGAATCAATCTAGTACAGGAGTTACGTGGGCCCCTACGAGTGAGTGGGTGAGATTGAAGGTGAGCTCCTAACCGTTAATATTTCGGTACTGTTGTGGTGAGGTGTATGGATGGTGGGGCCCAGTGAGAAGGAGGAGATTAGATTATTTGGAATTCTAGAACTTTCTGCCGTGAGAAATCACCATGTGGGCTGCGGACAAATTTTTGTATGAAGTATTTTAATTTACTTTTAAATTATGTTTAAAAGCGATGACACAGCCTCCCTCCATGAACAATTATAAACACTTGTTTAAATATTGCATTGATACACAACTTAAAATGTTATTTAGATTTTTT
>Ga0325404_1005648_pt1 | contig 13166 bp, 8 predicted proteins | sample PopdelMetagenome_18_FD_205664 | JGI IMG/M metagenome (GOLD analysis project Ga0325404, IMG submission 205664) | Populus deltoides microbial communities from Bellville, Georgia, United States - Xylem-Control-R1 | ecosystem: Host-associated > Plants > Phyllosphere > Stem > Wood/Secondary xylem... | reverse complement strand
TTTTTTTGAACTCAACACTGGGTGATTGCTGTTTCCCAACTCGTTTCCGCTGATTCGATGCCTGTATCTGCTTGTGTTAAAGCAAGCCAATGGAATTATTGTCATTTTGGTCTCGACTCTTCTTCATCCATGCCAATTGCACTGTTTTAATGGAACTAAGCACCACCACCACGCAATGAGCCATGCTAGTTCCTCTCTCACACTTCCTCAAATCCACAAAATGGCAAATCCCCAGAAAAAGCTACAACACATGGGTTTTAGCCATAAAAAACGCCTCTTCTCCTCACAAAGCATTGCAACTCTACACTCATATGCACCGCCAATCCATACCTTTTGATACCTTCTCAATACTCTTTACTCTAAAATCATGTACCCATCTCAAGAACCTCACGATAATTCACCACTTGCATTCCCATATAATCAAACTTGGCTTCAATACACACGTTTATGTTTCCACTTGCCTCCTGCATGCATACGCTGTCATGTCGTTTGATCAAGCGTGTGATTTGTTCGATGAAATGCCTCAGAGAAATATAGTTACATGGAACACGATGATTACTGGGTATTCAAGGTCAGGGAGCATCAATAAAGCACGTTCTCTTTTTGAGGCTATGCCTGTGAGGGATGCAGCTTCATGGTCCGCCATGATTACCTGTTATATTAATAATGGGTTTCGGGATCAAGGGTTGTCATTTTTTCGAGAAATGATGGCTAATGAGAACCCAAAACCAGACCAAGTGACTGTAGGTTCTGTTTTATCGGGTTGTGCACACATGGGTTCTCTTGGATTGTTAGCTGGGAAATCAGTTCATGGCTTTGTAGTGAAGAATGGGTGGGAGTTGAACGTGGATATTGGCACGCTTCTTGTTGACATGTATGCCAAGTGTGGATTCTTTAAGAATGCTGTCTGGGTTTTTGTTTTGATGCAAGAAAGAAATGTCTCGACATGGACTGCATTGATATGTGGTGCAGCGCAACACGGCTTTTGTCAAGAGGTGTTATCGTTGTTTAAGATGATGCAAGAAGCAGGTGTTAGGCCTAACGAGATGACTTTCACGGGGATTCTTAATGCCTGTGCGCGTAAGGGGTTGATTGAAGAGGGTCGCAAGTATTTTAAAATGATCAAAGAGACTGGTTTGGAGCCTAGAATTCATCATTATGGATGCATGGTTGATATGTTTGGTAAGGCAGGGTTGTTAGAAGAAGCTTATGAGGTTATTAAAGAGATGGAATTTGAGCCTAACATTGTCATCTTGGGTTCCTTTTTATCAGCGTGCAAGATGCATAAGCAATTTGACATCGCTGATAGAGTGATAGGGCAGGTCTTGAGGGATATAAAACCAGAGAATGATGGAGGGATTTATAGTCTTGTATCTGATTTGTATGTTTTAAATAAGAAATGGGATGATGCAGAAAGGGTGAGGAACTTAGTGCTTAACCAAAATGTGAGAAAAGCCAGGGGCTCTAGTTGTATCTGAAGTGGATTACTGTTATCGAGAGCTCAGTTTTCCTGTCTTCAGGCAGCACATAAAGATTGAAGAACTGTGCGCTAATTAATGAAACCGCATGCTGATTGTAATGGGCTTACTGTCTCTTGTTCATAGAGAGACGATCGCATATTCTTGATTTCCATCTAACTTCGTTTCAATTCTTAAAATTCTTGAGTCAACAGAATCTCGGAAGATGAACATGGGCAGTGGGGAAGAAGAATTTTTTATGCTTCGTGCTCTGTCATTTGTTTTGGATAGTGACTAGTGAGAATTCGAGGTTGACTAACCTTTGCTCTTCAGCTTGGATCCATAAATCAGCTGGACTTTTAGTGTTATTTACACATCGATATATTCATATATACTTTTGTTTGGGATTTTTCATTAAATCAAGGTGAAATAATCAGTTCTACTGGTTTTCTTATCATAATTTCGAGGTAGGTTTTGTTTGTTTTCTACTCATCAAGTAGATCAACGTGAACTCGAATCTTTTTCACTTGCATCTCCCTTGAAACTTATTGTCATCAAAGTTGATCTGATTTGGGATTCTGGCAAAACCAGAATGGGGGAATGTCATCTCAAGCTAGCACCAAGGCTATAACCAGGATGTTTTTATTTGTCGCATGTTCTTTTTAGCAATCAGTCTCTCCGAAGATATTGTGGTTTTATTTACAAGACAAAGAAATCTATCACATCAACGTTTTAACACTGGGATTTCTGGCTCTGCTAACAATATCTGAGGTTTACAGACTATTTAAGGAAATTATGGTTTCACAAAATGTGCTTCATTAGAAGCTTATCCTGTAAAATATTTCTTCTGATTGTAAATTGGACTGTGCTTGAATCTTGATAGCTTTCTTTTTAACAGTTCCACCACTAGACTACTGTTTCAAGAACCCAATTCTGTTCATCTCTTTCAAATTTCTGGGAGTGGTCATTTTCAGTCGGGAATTACAATCCCAGAAATCTCAGCACAGCCAATACAACACTGCCCACTAACAATTTTGAAGCAACAAAAGCACCAACTACCGAATTCTCCGGCCACCATCAAGAAAACTTTTCTCAACAGCCTTAGCTGAGTGAAAGCCAAACTTTTTTCAAGAGAAGAGAAGTAACTGGTCTTGGCTTCTGCAAAAGCCTCCTTGATGTTATTTTACAACTACAGCTCAGAGCAACAGCAGAAGAAGCTCCTTGTGAACTAACAGTTGCTCCTTCCGGGCTTGCCTTCTTTGAAAACACTGTGGGCACTGGCCCTGAGGCTGTCAAGGGACAGCTCATTAAGGTAATTATGAAATTCCTTCCTTCTTCTTAGCCATTTCAGACTTCAGAAGAAAAGCAGGTAACCAAAATCGTTAGTTATGTCCACAAGTTTTTGTGGGCAGGCACCGTTTGGCAATTTTTATGAGCTATATGGTTTATACCATCAAATTTGAATCACATCTAAGCCGGTTTTAAAACTTAACCATGTGATATATTGGAGATTTGCAGTTTTTTATATGCTTTCCCGGGTACTTAATTATGTGGATGAACAAATGCACAGGCACATTATGTCGGGAACTTGGAGAGTGGTAAGATTTTCGATAGCAGCTATAATCGTGGAAAACCTCTCACGTTGCGAGTTGGGGTTGGTGAGGCATGCCCATATAATTTCTAGAAACTTTATGCTGTGCCTGTGGGGGGGAACGAATTAAATGATCAATTTGTTCATCTTGGAATACAGAAATCTAAACTTTATGCTGTGCCTGTGAGGCATGCCCATATAAACGCAAGTTGAAGCTCCCTCCAGAACGGGGATATGGCAAGAGAGGGGCTGGGTGCGAGGGAGGTAATTAGCATTCATTATGTTTCTTGACCAATATAGCTTGTTTCTATTGATGGCATCTGGGCTTCTGTTCATTGGAAAGGCTTCAAAAGTTGAAGCTTTGATGCTGCTCAACTGCCTTTTGAAGGTTGTATTTGATAAATTATAGTATGGCTTCATCAACTAGTTAATCAGGAAGTTGTATGAGATTTTGGTCGAGCTGAACTTGTCAATCAAAGGCTGGCTTTTTGTTTGTTTGTTTGTTTTAATTTATGTATCTAATCAGTTCCACCTTTCTATTCAGTGGAGATGTTCGGCATTGCTGCAACTATGAGAAAAAAATAATTATTATTATTGATATTATAGAATACTCTAAATCACATGGGTTATTCAATGTAGCAGCAGTTTTTTTTTTTACATATTTTTTTTTTGTTTTTTTACCTAAAATTGATTTCTTCTTTTAAAAAAAAAAAATTTGTTTCAAAATTATCTTTGTTAATTTTTTAAAATATTGAGCTGGTTGAAAATTTAACTATGTAGTTTTTTTCTTTTAAAACATTGTGGATTGTTATAATATTCTTATACATTGTTTTTTTATGATTTTTTTATTCATTTTTTTTCAAAATGGTCTTTGTAGATTTTACTTTTTTTTTATATTAAGTTGGTTGAGAATTTAGCTTTGTAGTTTTTTTTTAAAAAAAACAATATGGATTGCTATAGTGTTTCCCCTACATAGTTTTTGTTTTACTGCAGTGTTTCCCCATATATTTTTTTAAAAAATTATTTTTATCAAATTTATTTTTTTAATATTAAGCTGGCTGATAATCTAGCTTTAGTTTTCCCCGTATGTTTTTTTTTATTTTTTTATTTTTCTTTTTGTTCAAAATTGTCATTTTTTACATATTTTCTTTCCTTTTGTTTTGTTTTTTTTAAAAATTATTTTTGTTGATTTTATTTTTTTACTATTGAGCTAGTTGAAAATTTAGTTTTTTTGTTTTTTTTTTAAAACACTGTAGCTTTCCTCACGTGTTTTTTTTCGCTTTTGTTTCCATTTTTGTATATTTTTTTTCATTTCTTTTACCCAAAATTGACTTCTTTTTTTTTTTAGATAGTCTTTGTCGGTTTTTTTTATATATATTGAGCTGGTTGAGATATTAGTTTTGTAGCTTTTTTTAAAAAAAAAAATACTATGGATTACTACAGTGTTTCCCTTACATGGTTTTTGTTTTGCTACAGTGTTTTCCCCACATGTTTTTTTTTTTAAAATTATCTTTGTTAAATTTATTTTTTCAATATTGAGGTGGTTGAGAATTTAGCTTTAGCTTTAGCTTTCCCCACTTTTTTTTTCATTTTTTTAAAATTTTCCCCATGTTTTTTCATTATAATTATAATAATTATTATTATTATATTGTATTATATTATATAACTGTTTTTTTCTTTTGTTTTTTCTTTTTCTTTTTATTTGATTTAGTTTGTTAATGTTAATTTTTTTTATTTAGTTATCAGATTTTCATGATATGAATCTCGGGTTTGATGGGTTAACCTGATTTGACGAGTTATTTTTTTCATTTAGTTTAGTTTGTTAAAGTTAATTTTCTTTCTATTTAATTATCAGACTTTCATACTTTCATGACACGTATCTTGAGCTTGACGGGTTAACTTGGTTTGATGGATTAACCCGGTTAATTCTAGGTGAACCCGTCATTTTTTTTCTATTTAGTTATCAAACTTTCATGAAGCAAATCCCAGGTTTTACGGGATAACCTGATTTAAAAGGTTGACCCAATTAATTCAATGTTTTTTTTTCTTTTTCTTCATTAGTTTTTTCCTTCAAGTTGATTTTTTTTCTTTATTTTTTTAATTAATCTATTTAATTATCACACTTTTATGACACGACCTTATAGCCAAACCCACATTCAGTATTCTTGGGTCCGGTGCTACAGTCAGACTCACTTAAACTTGGATCATGCAAGTTTAATTTTATTATTAATATTATAAATATTACTCTTAGGTCAGGCGTTGCAGCCAAACCCAAGATTCTTGGGTATAACTTTGCAGAAAAACCCAAGATTTTTAAATTTTTATTTTTTAAATATTTTTTATGTAAAAAAATTGACCCATGACATCGTGCAGGTATCAAAGCTAGTATTAATTATTTTTTGTATGGAATTACATCCTAGTTATTTCATTCTCGGGAGTTATATGACATTTTTTTTTTTCAGATTTTCAAGATTTCTATCGAAAATATAAGAGTTGATATTAACATCCTATGTAATATTCTTTTTAATTGGGTCAATGAACAGAAATCTAATAAGTACTATCTAGTTTTAAAGTTAATCTGGATAGAACTATAATTACAGTTTTTTTAAAAAAAAAAAATGTATCAAAAATTTTTTTAATAATATTTTTTTAATTGTTTTTTTAATAAAAATTATTTGATTTTGATTAGTTTTTGCTCGGGTTAACATAGATTTTTTTATTAAATTAAACCAAATTATTATTATTATTATTTTTTAATCTGGACCAATTTAAATTTCAGGTTAACATGAGGGTCATATTGGATTTTATACAGCTGTGGTACATCATTGCCTTGACCTGGTAATTCAAGAGATTGGAATTAAAAAAAAAAAAAAAGTAAAGGGTTTAGTTGGATTTAACCTCAAGTTTAGGAGATCTTTGGACCAATTAGCCAAAATTGAAAAAGTGAGGATTCTAGTTCTAATAAAGCCATTCAAGAGCTGAGATTCATTTGAACTCGTACAAGCAAATCCTAATCCGGAAATAGAAATACTAATCCTCAGAACCAAACATCCTCTAATCGCTTCACCGATTAAAATCACACAAACCTACAAAACCCTAGCAGTCCTGAAGCTAAGCCACCAAAACCTCTACAGCCAAAGCAAAGCTTGTTCGAAAAAAATGGCGAAATCTATGAGATCGAAGAGAGAGAAGAGGCTACGAGCAATAAGGAGAGATCTAGTACAGCCTCTTTGTGACAAGAAAGATGAAGCAAAGTTTGCTGTTCTAGAAGCTGCCCTCGCAGCTCCCAAGCTTCCAGTTAAACCCTCTCCATTCGCTTCCTCCTCCTCCTCTTCTGCTATGGACACAACGACCACCACCACCACCACCACCACCACCACAGATACTCAAATTGGTATGTCTAGTTTCGTTCGTTTCCTTTTTTCTACTATGATATGTTCTGTCTTTGGTTTTTTTTTTCTCTTTTTGATTATTTAGGTTCAACGAGGAATTCATATGGGTTTGGAATTAAGTTTTAATGGCTATGTCATCATTATTGAATACTTGAATTTGATAATTGATGTCTACTGTACGCCAATTCGTAGTAATGCAGTAGTACGGAGATCAGTATTTATAAATTCCTCATTTAGGGGTTGTTGCTAGAATTGAACGAAGTATCTGCAAGTGGCTACTAGATTCTCCTTGGCAGAAATTGTGATTGCCCATGATGGTTTACTCTTTATTAGCAGCTGAGAAGGGCTACAAGGTGTTTCTAAGCCTAATTATTAGATCCTCATGTAGGGTGTTTACTTTTTACTACATCTTCACATTGTTTGGTTGTTGATTTAGGAGTTTCTGTGTTTATTTTCCTCCCTGCGAAGATGCGGAAGGGACTGTGATGATTTCAGTGTGAAAGGTCTCGTTCGTCGTAATTGGCTTTTACAGGCCTTGACGACCATACACCCATATTCTGAGTCTCTTTCATTTTAATCTCTTTTTTTTGTATATTTTTTTTCATTTTGTTATGATAGTTTATTGGCCGATGATTAGACTAACATCAAAGACAAGCATATGTCTGAAATTATGTGTTGAGCAATCTAATCTTCTCTATGAGGCCAATCCTGTGTATTATATAGGTATTTGCTTCATATTTTACTCGGTTTGGTTCTCTGGAAATTTAATTTTGTTTCTATTCTTGGTATGCAATTGCCTTTGATGAAACAAATGGTGCATCTCTCACATGAATATCTGTGATTACAAACTTACTGCTTCCTTTGTAGGCTTTTTACACTCTGTTTTTAGAGTTGCTTGAATAAATGAAATCTTGTTTGTTTGTCAATGTAGATCTTTCGAAAAGTAGATTGACACAATTGGTTACATAATGATTATAAGCATGGTTCAATTGATAATATCTGTGGTTATTAAAATCGCATTTCTTTTGCATACAAGTGCTTTCCTTTTTTACAGTGCTAGAATCGACACTTTTGCTCAGAAAGCTCAATTGATGATCTTATAGATTTTCCAGTTTCTCATGTTTGTGGCTTTTCCCCAATTCTTTTTCCCCCCTTTCAAATTTTATTGCAACTAGCAATAGATTGATATCTCATCTGTCAGAAGCAAATTTAAAAATTCAACGAGTTAATGACTATATGTTTCCTGGTAGCACGTTCAAAAATCTCAATATGTTGACTATGATCTTGCTTTGGCCCCACAACAGATATGGAAATGGACGATGGCAATCAAACAAAGAGGTCATTGAAGCCGATAGGGAAGAAGCTAAAAAAGAAATTGAAGCTGTCAAGAAAGAAGAACCATGGAAAGGGGAGGATCAGGAGGAAACATATTTAATTTGCAAGCACTAATAATGCTATTGACATTTTCATCTATTGCTGACTTTATTTCGTAATTTAGGTTGGCTAAGTTTTGTATGTTTGAGGCTGCCGTTTTACATTTTGGTAATCGTGTTTTTGAGATTCTATTGTCATTTGGAAGGTGATGAATTTTGGAGGGCACATGCCATGAAATCCATCCTGTGCAGATGGAAACTTAGGATCATAAATGGATTCGAGTGTGTCATTGGAGATGGGCAATTCCAGCTGATTCGAGTCTTATTGTGTGTTTGTTTAAGTAAATAGATCGTTTTTTTTAAAGAAAAATTTTGTTTTTATATTATTTTAATATGTTAATGTTAAAAATAAATTTTAAAAATTTTAAAAAAATATTATATTGATATTATGAAAATTAATAGCTATCATATTATTAAATACTATATTTTTTTTTAGTAGTGAGAGGGCTTTTAGGTTTTAGGTTTTGATTGGGATAATGGTTTAATTATGTTTTAAAAAAAATTTGGATTTTTTTTAGTTTTAAATTATTTGATTTAGTGTTTTAAAATTGTTTTTATGTGTAGAGATTAAAAAAAATTAATATTTAAAAATAAAAAATAAAAAACAATCTTTTTACACTCCCAAAGGAGGACTTGGTAAGCTAAGCCAAGTCTCAGCTAGCCCCATTCTCAAAGCATGGGTCACTGTACACGGGCAGGTCTGACAGCAATGAAATAGGCAAGTCAGGTGTCTGTGTGAAGTATGAACGAAAATATTCTCTTAATTCTTCCCTGGTTTCTCTCTCTCCATTTTCTTCCTCCTCCTCTTCTTTAGTGCTCACCTTTTCTCTTGAGATTTATAACAAACACCTTCAATACAGTTTTATTCGTATTACTAGTGTACTACACGGCAACAAATCAAGTTCGTTTTAATACGATTTCTAACTACAATGGTGGTTCTCAGCATCGACTGTCTTTGTGATTGCTTTCATGCCATGCATGGAACAGTACTGGAAAGAAAGGTCTAGCAGAGCCCTTCCACTATTGACTTCTCCATCGCTGTTGTAATATTTAATTTCTGATTCCTTGTTTACTGAAGGTCTGAGTAAGGTTAATCTGGTTAATTTTTTTATTTTATTTTTAAAAAAATTAAAAAAAATATTATTTTAATTAATTTTTTTTTACTAATTCAATCCGAGTTAGATTTTACATTTATGATCATCGAATTTTACCTGCTTAGTTTCAACTCTCGAGATTTGCACACACATCCTCCTGATGTGTTCTCTTGGAGGAGAATTGGCCACTTCTTAGTCCATACTTTTGGAAATTAGCTTTGGGGCACTGGCTGTATTTCAGTAACTTTCCGCAGCACGTTGATTTCTTTAGCTTGATTTGAACAAAAATATATATTTTTTATTTTAAATTATTCTTATGATATTTATATCGTTTTAATATATTATATTAAAAATAATTTTTTAAAAAATATTATTTTAATTTTTCGCAGCTCATTCTAGTCTAATCTCATAGCTCTTGATTGCATGAAGACGGAAATAGGACTCTTCATTTCTCCCTTTGTAGGAGTGAAAGAAACGGACACTTAACACCGTAATTGGAGCACGTCTCTTCCGGCTCTCTCCTTGATCCATTTTTCGTAAAAATAAATAAATAAAGTATTTAGGAATTTCTACCAGATCAAATTCATCAAGGTGTACTGTTGGCTTAACTGACCAGGTAAGGCGTGACGTAGCCACTGTTTTAACCTAGTTAAATAAAACGGGCTTATCGAATTTAATACCAGGCGTAATCTTTTTGTTTATATAAAGTTTTTTTTATAGTATTTTAATAGATTCAGACACCGACCTAACCGCCCAAACGTAACTGTTTTGTATTTAGACCAGTAAATATAAGATAAAATAAAGTGCATGAGGGTGGCATGCACAGCGACAGGCTGCCATGTACATACGTTGGTTAACGCCTTTTCTAACATAAAAAAAAAAAAATAACAATGAGAAATATTGTCATGTTACTAATAAATGTTTAAAATAACTGTTAGCCTAACTATATGCTAAATACAATATTTGATGTCGTTAAGCAAGGAACTGTTTAACTTTTTTTAATTTAATTATATGTCAATAAAAAAATTATTTGTAAGAAAAGCAATAATTTAAAAGCAATATATATATAACCTCAAAGCAATCAATTTTTAACTAGTCAAGAAATAAAAAATAATTATTTTGAATAAAAAAATTTCAAAGCCCCGATTTAGTTTTTTCGGTGTAAATAAAAAAAACATCTCATCAATATTTCTATTATCAAATAAAACTTATGAACATCAAAATTAATTTTTTTATTATTGAAATGTAATTAACCAATTATTTTCTCATTCATCTTTCATTTTTTAACCTCTTCCCCTCTTATCTCTCATGTTTAAGAACTAAAATGTAAAGAATAAATTTTTCATTCAAAATCTAAAATTAAAAGGACAAAAAAGAAATCAACAAAGGCTGTGAGCACTCCTCCCCGTCTTCCGGTCACAAATACAAACAATTTTCAAATATTTTTTTTAATTGGAGAAAACTTCACCTTTAAAAAACATATTTTATAAATAAGTAAATAAAATCTTGATTATTTTATATTTTTATAAAAAATACAAATCTTAACTCAAGCTCGAGATGTTTTACCATCACAATACTTCTCTCAGGGACCAATTTTCAAACACGTTCAATTCCACAACTCACAGGATAAACAGCACATGCAAAAACTCAAACAAGAAAAAGTTCAGAACTATAAATGTGTACTCGGTGCAACGCGTCACAATGTTTTCCCATACAAATTAGTTTTTTTGTAATAAATATCTTGTGGAGTGACGTTAATGGGCAAGTATACATGGCATCGCTGTTCGAGACAAGTGCACATTTAACTTGAAAATAATTGCAACTTGCCTAGCTATTACCTCAATCCTTCCTTCTTCGTTCTTCTTGTTTTTCTTCCCTGCATTGACTGTCTGAGAAAAGGATTTCAGAAGGAGAAATACAGAAAATGGGTCCCTTTTTGGAACATATCCGGCACTGCCATCCACATCGAGGTCGAGCCTCCTATGCGTCCCTTTTTGCAGACTGCCGCCCGCCAGTGTATATACGAAACTGTACAGATAATGTTTATCTGCATCCAGTTTTTTTCAAATTACCCATTACAGACCCTGAGATTCTCGACTTAATTAAGCATTGACAAGGCGTTTTATATGGTTTCGAAAGCTTAAAGAAGAACTGGTAAATATATAATTCATAGAAGTATCATGGCTTAACGGTTGTGTATCCATGCCATAACTTGCTTCAATGAAACATCAATTCTGAATTCTGATTATTCTAGCTTGTTTGGTTATAATATAATCGAGAATTAACTGCCTGTTTATACAGCTCGAAGCCCGGTGAGTCTGATCTCGATGATGGAAATGGACATATATCTGATCAGTTGAAGAAATCTATAACATATATATTCCGCAAAATCTAAATTATATAACAATAAGGTATCACGTATTGGGATATTAGTGTGAAAGGAACATTAATAGATATTAAAGCATTTCCCTGATACACATATAGGCTATAGCTAATTCGGGCTAAGTTCCCATTGATACACGCATGTATACATGAAGGAGAAGAAGAAGAAGAAGAAGATTGAGCGTGGCAGCTTCTCCGCCACTCCTTTCTTCCAATTCATTTGACTAGTTGAGTGTCACTTTGTCATTTTTTGCTGTATAGTGAATTTGAATGGAAGAATCTTGAATAATAAGGAAGGGAGAAAATGGCAGGTTCGTCATTTTCTCATTGATTGAATGTTTAAGAAAAGGAAGGATAAAAAACGATACGTGCATATTCAAAATAGTATGAAGACGTGGTGATTAGAAAAGACGAACCTTTTTCTTTTTATAATAATTATAGTATTCGAGTCAATTTACAAATACCTTAATTAACTATATGATTAACTATATGAGATCTTGAAATCAACTAAGAGAAACCCATTATTTTTTCGGGATAGTATAATTTTATATAGTATAATTTATAATATCTCACATCAATTAATTATTTTTTTATAATGTTACTAAAATAATTTTCATCAATAACCAACGATGAAATATTTTTTACCGGTGTTTTCATTGAGCATATATAGTCTCTCATATTTAGAGAAACTGATTTGTTTGCATGGGTACAGTACTCTTTAATAAATTTATATTTTGGTTGATTTCTTAGCTTCTGATTAGTAAACAGGGAAGAGTGTTTAATTAAGTTTGATTATATTTTGTACTATGGTCTTATGTGGATATTTCCATTAGAAGGTGTCTTTCAAGAAGAAAAATGATGTCTGAAACTTGTAATGCAAACCGAGAAAACCCTCAAACTTTAGAAAACTTTGCCTTTAATTTGAAGGTGGATTGAGTCCTCTACATTAATAATTTGTTTAACGTGAGCTTTATATTAATAACGTCGTTGATAATAAACAATAATTATACTAATAAACCAATTTTTTTATTCATTTTTTTTTGTCTAATTTTGAGCCAACCAACACTTGCTGCCACGTGTTGACTTCAAAATTGAAAATAATAATAATAATTCAAAGATTAAAAAAAAAACTAAATTCCCCCTTCTCCAGTCAAGTGGTAAAAATGGTAGGGAAAAAAATGATTTTAAATTAATTATTAAATTAATTCAATGAAAAAACAAACGCAACAACGTAATCTTCATGTTTTTTTCTCTTGATCGTAATCCGACTATCTACACATAGGGTCTCATATAGATAAAAATATCCCTTGACATTAAGTATATGTTTATAAATGTGGTTGAAATTGTTTATTAAAAATATTTTTTATTTAAAAACAATTAATGTTTTTTAAATGATTTTCTATAGTTTTGATTTTCTTATTAAAACTATAAAAAAAACACTTGAAAAAATAATTTAAAAAATATTATAATATTGACAATGCCAAATTAATGTTGTCTTAATCTTTTCTCTCTTACAATTGTTAGGAGAATTGATGATTGTTTAGGCTTTGATAATATGTAAATATATAACATTATATTTAAAATATTATTTCTCCATCTACCAAAGTGGCTATTGGATTAATTAGACAAATACACCTCCGAGATCATATATAAAAAGGTCTTAAAGAGTTCAGATAGCAAAACAAATAATCTTTAAGGAATTAGTTGAATTTTGTGTAAAAGAGAAAAAATAATAAAGAACAACCAAAGACGTATATTTATAGTATTGAGTGACAAAGTATTTTATTATTATTATTATTATTATTATTATTATTATT
>Ga0325404_1005646_pt1 | contig 13167 bp, 5 predicted proteins | sample PopdelMetagenome_18_FD_205664 | JGI IMG/M metagenome (GOLD analysis project Ga0325404, IMG submission 205664) | Populus deltoides microbial communities from Bellville, Georgia, United States - Xylem-Control-R1 | ecosystem: Host-associated > Plants > Phyllosphere > Stem > Wood/Secondary xylem... | reverse complement strand
AACAAAAAAACCGAATAGTCTTTGCCTTTATAGTTAAGAAAATTCAACTTTTAATAGGTGAATTGATAATTTAATTGTAAAATTAATTTCACAGTGAAACGTGTGCACATGGTGCAAGAATGAGTTATTTTATATTTTGGTATAATTAATTAAGAATGAATGAATTAACTAATTAATTTAAAGCCGTTGGTTTGGACGGACAATCCATACAGAAATGGGAAAATGTTTAATTATTAACTACTAGCTAGGGTGTGATAATGATGGGTGTGCAGATTAGATTAAGGGTAATGCTACTGCTAATTACAAAAGATATGTTTTAGCCTAAGGAACACAATCAAAAGTCGGACACCTTTTTTTTTATTAAAAAAAATTAGAAAAGAAAAGATTCCTCTAATGAAGTTCAAATTTTTTAAGCTAATCTTATAACTGGAAGACCTGTAATTGGGTGGGACCTCGGTTAAAAACGAATAGTTTTTTTAATCAAAATTATTTTATTTTTTAAATCATTATTTTATTAATCAGATCCAAGTATTAGACTGAATTTGATCAGATAAACTGGATCTTCAATCACTTAAATTTAATAAAGTTTAAATTAAAACATAGCTCTAATCAAGTTTTGAATTATGAATTTTTTAAGTTAATTATCAAACTAAAACAAGTTTAATAACGATAGCTAATAAAATAATAATAATAAAAAAATTCATACCATATTGATTTTAGAACAATTTCCGCCAAATATCTTTTTGTTGTTTTCCTTGATAAAAATGGCATTTCTGGGTCATCTCAACAAAAATTGAATTCTTTCTTGATCATAGATTATATTCAATATTAATTAATTATAGGGTGCATGATTTATTTTGTCATTTCCCACCCACTGATTGGCGTAGTTATACATATCTATCTTGATTGCAATCTTAATTATGCATCACAAGTAATATATATCAATATAAATGCAATAATTTCTCTGCCCAAGTTATTCAATGAATTATCCATACGAGCTAGGGCCACGGAATTGACCAATTTGTTTGATATCACGTCTCTAAATTGTCTTTTCCTTCAATTTACAATCAAATCCATTGTATTTTTTATTCCCCAAAAGAATATCATGCGAAGAGATAGCTAGCTAGGTGGTGCTATTGTCCCACTTCAATGAAATTGTCATCAATAAAAACATTTGGTCACCATCACACCTTAATTTGTCATGCACCATCAAGCGTGGAGGTTGGCTTGAAATTTAATATTCTCATCATATCTATTTTAATTAGTGCTTTCTTCGCTAGACTCATTCTATGGCACGATAATTGCTTTCAATTCTTTATATACATACAAGTCCTCGAGTGTAACCTTAATTGGAGAATTATTCTCAAAGCATCGAGCATGTTTTAAGCCAAATATGTGGTCAATCCAAGCTACAAAATTAAAAATAAATACACAAACAACTATTTTTTTTATAGTATTGGAAAATATGACATGTCAATATTATAAAAAGAATTACTGATGAAATATAATCATTCTTAATATCCATCAGTGAATCCATTAGTAATATTTATGTTATAACCTATCGGATCCCCCTCCCCCTCTTTAATTTATTCTTCTTCTAGTGTTTTTTTCTATAGAAAACAATATCATTCTCCTCTCATTTTGTCACAAACTAAGCTCCTATCATCACAATAAATCTGGTCACCCCAACACCTAGTCTATTGGTATCAGTGGTCTACTTCATTTTTTTTTAAGACTCGCCATATCAAGTAAGTAGACCTATCCATTTTTTGTTGTAATACATTTTTTTATGTTAGTTTTTTTTTGGCATTTTTTTTATAGTATATGTAGTTTGTTTGTGTGTTTATTTATTTTATATCTTTTTCCTATGAAAATTTATTTTATGAATATATGATTTGTACATGTTAAGGTTTGTTTGAGATTTTGAAAAATTATATTTGTTTGTCATTTGATGAAATCGAGTTATTATTGATTTGTATGATTAAAAAGTTTATTGATCTAGATGTTGTTATGATGCATCTTCTACAAAAAGGGTTCATCAAAAAATATTTGTGTTGGTTTGCACTTAGATAACTCTATGTTCCTTACGATACCATGATAGAAATGATGGTTGAGTTAATTTCTAGTTCTAGCAATGTGCATATAGTTGTAGTTAATAGTAATAATTGTTATAAGAGTATGATTATAGATGTAATGAGAATGAATCAGGGTTATGTAAATGAATATTCAATTATAGATGAAGAACTGAATGCAGACGCAACTAGGTTTTTTTGATTTTTTAAAATATCTCAACAAACTATTATAGGATGGGTGCACAATCACAGTAACTTATCGATCATTGCACAAGAATTCACCATCAAGTTAGATCATGGGTTGAGTGAGGCCAATTATGACATAATCATCAAAATGAGCGAGAAACATTTTACCTGAAGGGAATAGGTTGAAAGAGAACTTTTATGCTGCTAAATCCATGATGAAACCATATGGTCTAGGATACCAGAAAATTGACGCGTGTCCAAACTTTTACATGTTGTACTACCATGAAATTATAGATTTGATCGAGTGCAAAACCTGTGGGCATGCTTGATATAAATCCATAATTGGTAAGGGAAGGACTTTTATTGCACATAGAAAACTAAGATACTTTTCAATCACTCCTAGATTGCAATGTTTATTCATGTCTCCAAATATTATTGAGCACAATGATATGGTATCATTCATATGATACGGTAGATGGAATGAAGTCATGGTACACTCCTCTGATGATGAAGCCTAGAAGTGGGTTAATAGGGTGCATCCTTGGCTTTCAAAGGAACTATATAATGTATGTGTTGGGTTATGTACAGATGGGTTCAATTCATTTCAGTCATTTGTTGCACCCTATTTTTGTTGGCCGGTGATACTCACAGTTTACAACTTACCATCGGGGATTTATTAACTCTTATATAATACTTAATCTCATTACACCTTTCTCTTTAACTATTAATAGTTGTAATCCTATATTAGGTTTATCAAATGAGAGAACAAGCTAGTGGTAGTTTGAAATTATTATGTTTGGGTCCTAAAAGAAAGGTCAAGTACTATAATGAGTATTTTATCGATGAATATGTCTTTTACACTGAAGAGTATGGGTAGGTTAGAAAGAACTATAGTAGTGGAGTCTGAGTTAAAGGATCAACTCCTAATGAGTTTGAAGTTGATTATTATAGGAACTTACATGAGGTGATTGAATTGCAATATCATAGCAAGAATAATAAAGTCTTTTTTATTCAAATTCTATTTTTATGATAGAGGAATCATAGTAGATTCTCACTTTGGTTTGATCAAAATTAATACAAAAACTAGACTTCACAACGTCGACGATATCCTCGTGTTTTCTAAGCAATACCAGCAAATTTATTACATACATACTACTTCCTTTAGAAAGGATCGTTCTAGGGTTGATTAGTTATTTGTAATGAAAACCAAACCAAACCAAACCTAGAGGTCGTGTCCAAGTTATTCAAGATTGTAATGATGAAGTAATCGCGGGAGACGATGTATTCAACATTGTTTTTTAAATGAATAATAAATTTTTTTTATTATTTTAATTCTTTTTTAAATATTAAATACAATACTGATGAAATTACTGATGGAACTTTAAACACTGATAAACAAAGTCTCTCGAAGAGTTTCAGAGAGTTCGAAAAAAATTATAAAATTTGCCACCTTAGATGTAATTCCCTGGTGGTTTAATTTCATTGATAATGTGCATATGATCACTAATGGCTTACCAACAATTTATTTTGTTGGTAATATGTCATAATCAATGATGAATTTACTGGATGAATTAATGCCAAAATTTTTTTTGTTTGATGCATATAAATCCATTAGTGATTATATTACTGATAGAATAAAAAACATAATATAGATCACAGATGATATGTTTTTCGATGATATTTTTCATTCAAGATTTAAATGGTAAAGTTTTTTTTTTTTCAATTGAATAAGTGTTTAAACACCGATGAAATATTCTGTTTGTGACATCCAATGTTCTGGAAGTGATTATCGGCTAATTAACAATTGTTTAAAAGTAATAATTTCTATGTTTTTTTCTTCTTGTTTTGATTATTCTTAATATTTTTTTTTGGTAATCACACGGTAGAAAATTATTTGAATATCTCGACTTTAGATGATATCGTTTTTCAAAGCATTAGTTTGGTTGTCAATTTCAAAAATTATCTCTTCTCTTTGTTATTATAGGTTTTGTTGACATAATCACGATACAAACATCTACATTATAATTCATTGATTAAAGGAATTTCTTATTTAAAAGATGAATGGATTATTAATTAAAAGAAATCTTGGATTATTAATTAAATACCAACAAGAGAAAGTCAATTTGTAGATTATGCCACAAAAATGGACGGAGTCCTAGTGCATAGTTAGGATGACGGGTCCCATTTTTTATACCCTCAAGAAATTTATTCGATGGTGACAGTGTAACATTTGATAATTTTATAGGCTATAGACGGCGTCCTAATAATAATAAAGAAGAAAACGGTGTTAAAAAATGGTATCTTTAGAGATAATCGGGATTGTCAAAGGGGGGGGGGGGGGTTAATTATTAATTAATGAGCTAATTGCACTACTAATTGTTGTCAAATGGCATGCTTCATGATCGATGTGCGATTTGGTTTTGGCTGAGTTGTTGTTGTTGTTGAGCACAGCACATTGGAATCCCCTAAACCCAGAATTTCTCGATGGCATTTTCTTTGCCGAAATCAACAGCCAAAATATATTATGAAAATACACACACCACCACCACCACCCTTCGAAAAAGATAGGTGAATAAACTAAAACAAGAGCTAGCTAGCCAACTTCAATTAATGCTTAATTTTGGTCCCCTTGTGCTATAGAATCACACATCCCTTTCATGTGGGTCATATTCCTCCACTACCGTCTCATCCTCTACCACCATTTCATGTCACAACAATGAATAATATACTGAAATTGTACGAGTGAATTTATTATAATAGCAAGCTCGGATTCATCGTCACGTACACTCTACGCACAAGGCCAACCAAATGCCGACGATGAGGACAATGACACTTGAGCCAATGACTTTTTTTTTCACGAGAAAAAAAATTTGGGGTTTTTCTGAGGACAGAAAAAGAGAAACCAACCCTAATAAGTATCTAGGGGTCCATGCAATGTGTTGCGCCTTAGGGTTTGAGGGTTGATGTAAAAGAAGAGATGGAAATGTGTGTCATGTAAGTTGACCACTTTGGTGATATAAACCATATAATATTATTCCATATTTTCAGTCGAGGTGGGGTTTGCCAAAGTAATGGACAGTACAAAGCATAGAATATGGATCCCAATCAAGGGAAGGCAGGCATGGGACCATGATGGGAACCCTAACTTTCTTACCTTGTGAAAGGGGTCACTCATGTACCTGTCCATCATCTTAGAATTGATTTTGTTGCTTCCCTTTTCTACTTTTCCTTTTCTTCTCTCTTAAAACTACATTTTCTCTGTGTACCTGAGGGTCCACACACACATAGCACAATCCATCGAGGAGGGCAAGGTCAAATCAGAATTAGATGGCTCGAAAGTAGCATTTCTTAACAACCGTGCATCACGACTATCCCAGTCCAACAAAACGATGAGGAGAAAACTGTTGAAAAATAAAAGAATTTTTAGGGTTTGATCATGTCGACATGGTGCTGCTTAATGAGACTGTTGTAATGCTAAGTGCACCCCTATTTTGTCGAGACCGATGGGGAGACCTTGCTTAAAATAAAGATCGAGAGGAACCATTTTTTTGGAGTTTACAACACACAAACCTAGACTGACTGGAAAGCTAGCTAGGGTTCTGCTAATGCATCTTAATTTACTCCAATTAATCATGCACATTCTCATTATAGCTACGAGGTTAAAGGGTAATGGGCGATGCTCTGATCATTTTCTTTTGAAAAAGGCATGGTGGGGTCAAGATAAGAATCCACAACACCCCAAAAGAAAGAGGGCATAAACCATTATTCACCTAGAAATCATATCTTACACAATGAATGAACGAGTGAATATTTTTTTCCTTTATGTGGGAATTTCAATGACCTGCCATGAGTCTACTTTACGTGGATGGATTTGGTGTGATAGGTGGTGGAGTGAGGCAAAAGATAAAGACATTATTTATTGCAATTTTGAATCCAGAAAACACCACTACTACATGGACGAAACATTGAAAAGAGAAATTAAAGGAACATGTACTCATATATACTCCATAAAGTAAAGGAGCAAGCGAGGAAACTGCTGCAACTATATTTTTTAATTATTTTTTCTGGCTAGGTTTGACAGATTTGCTGTGGAAGCGTAAACATCAGCTTCTCCCACTAGCACAAAATATCCATGTGCTATGACCATCAAGTCTCCCTCATCCCATTAATGGGGCCTTGGAGATTGTGGTTGCATATCCAACTCCCCCATCTTTGGTAAAATCATTATGCTCTCTCTTCCCTTCTCTCATCTCAATAGTTCACTTTATCTAAAGTGCTGCAAATAGTTCCTTCTTGTCGACATTAAGCACCACCAATCAAAAGCTAACCACTAAAATCTAATTTCATGCTAGCTTGCCTAAGGGAAGTGCGCAAATATGATAACTAACATTGAATTTATTTTCCATGTGGTTGGATAGGAGTGAAGAGACATTGGATTGGACTAAGTATAGACTCAAGATAATAGAAAAAGTGATTCTCAATGATATATGCTATGAACAAAGAGAGATGGCCTATGGCTTTTGATATGTTTTGAATCTTTTCTCATATTTGTCCATCCCAATCTCTCAAAGCTTCGCATTCTCATAGTTGATAATGAAATGATCTTAATTTGTTGCTGAATTGAAGGTGACATTACAAAGAATCAGCCAACACGTACACTGGACCGAATAAAGGTATGAATTTTTTGGTAATATTACCGGTATCGGGAGTCCATGATCATACTGTGCCATCGCCAATTCATTGCACAAATTCGAGGGTATACATTGGGCCTACCAACAATGAACCATTAAAACTTGTCGTCTGCAAAAATCCGATCCCATGCCCATGATCATGGTCCTAAATTAGTCTGTGGATTAATTTATTCTATAGACCATAGGGCATATATATCAAGTACTATTATTCTAGTTTTTCGAAGTGCGCCAAACTAGTCCCAAAATGGACCGACCTCAACTGAAGGTGATCTAAACATACACTCCCACATACAAAATTGACTAACTAGTTCTCAAGCACTCTTAGTGTCATGTCTAATCTGTCCACAACTCAAGAAATTAATGGAGGATCAAAGCAAATCGAAAAGATTACATCAAAATGTAATATCATCATGAAACAAGAAGGGATTAATCAATCATATTTTACGGCTCATATTACTTTGGAATTGTTAATGCTTCCACTTTGGTGGCTTTATTTTGATGATAGGGCTATGAGATTTGGATGCTTTATGATCCATTGTAGTAGCAAGTGCCAAATGTTTTCAATTGACACAGCAAGGACAAAACTAAATGAAAGAGATTAGTTAGATGTCATTTCAATTTGTTGTGCACGATCATATTGTAAGAATATCGAGTATTCATTCTCTGTATTTTGTGCTGATATTGTACGTATGTTACTCTAGCCCAAATGATCATTAGATCTTGACTATCTTTTTCTCTTTTTTTTTTCTTTTTTCTCGCATTTAATCTTTAAGCTATGTGATTGGCTAATCATCGAGGAAGGCCACTCATCCTATCTTCTTTACAACGTTTGGCAGACGAATTGATCGCACTCTTTCAACATAAAATGAAGAAAGAAGAAAATCATAATTTTCCATTTTGCTCTAGTATCACATTTTGTTGCTGAAATCACATTTTCGAAGAAAAAGAGAAGAAGATCCTGCTATATGTTCTCTTATGCCTGGTAAATTCTTTGCAGCAATATATCGCAATTTAATATATGAGCCCTAGCTTGTTTATTTAGCTAATAGAATTAGTTAGTTGCTTGTGAGCTGCGTGAAGCTTTTTTTTACCATATTAATATCTTTGATCCATGCCGTGTTTATTAGTTTATTTAGCTAATAAAATTACCATATGTTGCATCAAGTAAATTGGAATTTGGAGCTTGCTTGTACAACACATGGAAGGATCATGAGAAGCAGCGTAGGATTACTGCCCCATCTATAATTTAAGATCTAATGAGCCTTCCAATAATACTAATAAAAATAATAATAAAAACCTAACGCTATCTAGTCATCTCAAACACGAGTTCTTTTATTGTTATTTTAGTGTTAAAAGCCTTTCTTCACGGAAAATTATCAGAGTAGAAACTAGCTAAGAACCAGCAAAACAGGCCACTTGATACAAACATGATAGGACTGAATAAAAATCATTGGGCTGATTAAGGGTTCCACCACGAACTAGTGATAAATCTTCCCCACCAATCAACCAAAGGGTTTCCTTTTTTTTAATCTACTAGTGTAATGACTTTCTGCGGTTTACAATGCAATGATATGGACACTAAACCATTTATCAGGGAAGAAAACAAACCAAAAGTTGATGATGATGATGATGGAGATGATTCAGATCGCACAGGCAGCTGGGACTGACCCCAGCATAGCCCATTACATGCACCTCATAGATAGATATGAACCTTTAATAGACACAATTCTCATGTGCAGATTTATTTGAATAGTAGTAGTTTTGTTCTATTCGCTAGAGCTGGATGACTAGTTATAGAGGGATCGTTTTCGTTTTTATGGGTTGGTCCGGTCCGTTGCTCTTTTCTTGTGCCAGATTTTCCCTAGAGAGTTTGCCTTAAGAGGGTTGGTAGAGGGTCGTTCAAAATCATACTAGTGCGGAGGAGATTTGGAAAATATTTGTTCGGTTCATTATTTGCATGTGAAGAAGAGTTTTTTTTTTTTTTTTACTACTGTTCTGTTGTGTTTACATCAATTAATGTAAATCAGGTATCAGTTAGTCTAGTTAATACTATGATGCTGTCCGAAGAGATTTTAGTTACTATCAGAGAGAGGTAGCATGAGCCACCATCATGGAGCACAGGCTTAGGACCAAAAATGGCAAAAAGAAGAGATGCATAACTGAAGTTTGTGAAATTCGCACTAATAATCTCTGATCAATTAAACAATACGCATCAGAATTAATTTACAGATATCTTCGCATAACATAATTATGTTTGTTCTTGAATTGGACTTTGTTGAAGGGTAAGCGGAAGAATGGGCTTGGAAATGGGGACAGTTGGGATGGGGAGAAGGTTCTAGTCGTAGGCCCAAGAAAGGGCAAGCTAGCAGGATTGTTCAGGAAAGAGATGCAAAGTATGAGAGAGGGCTTGGAGCAAGGTCTGTAGAAGATTTTGACCTGGGAAAAGCATATTTCTCGAGCATTTAGAGAGAGGACTGTTGTTTGAGTGATTAAACATGACACTTCATGATGGATATAGATCATAGAAGATAGTCAAGCAACAAAAAACAGAAGGTTATGGGTGCATTTCATGAACCTCAATTCATATGTTTTAACTTGCATTAACCATCTGCTGAAGATGAATGTTTTGGACACTTTAGACACAGTTCATGCATGCATAATCATGATCTACTATAATACTGATTCATCATCCTCACAATAGGTAGCAGAACTTGAAATGAGAAGAATACGCTTGGCATGCAAACCTACCAGAACATACAATGAGATGGAATATTTCCACAGAAGCAATCACAATCAAATTGATGTTCGGGGTAGACCCCAGAACCAACAAAGAGCTCATATTTACTCCTCCAGTCGCCAAGCCAAATGGACTTGTGAGCATGACAATAACATAATGGCAAAGAATCTAACCCCCAGGATCTGCATCACTATCATTTTCAATAGGTAACAGAAGCAAGAGCCTGAAAATACAAGTAAACTATCCAGCTTTTCCAAAGATAAGGCACGAATTGCATTACTGCTTCAGATGTCAAATACTCTCCCAGTATAGATGCCATCATCATCAATAGAAGAGACAAGTAAACCAACACCACAAATTTGCCATTTTCTTGAATCATTTTATCATGACAACAACAGCCACTGTTCCATAGGCACAGGTAGATCTTATTGAAGGACTGTTCCATAGGCACAGGTAGATCTTATTGAAGGAGGAAAAGGATTATTTTTGTTCTTTGTCGTTATCCTAATGTGTTCGTAGGTTGCTATTCCTCTTGTTCTATAGTAATATTGCCTTCGTTCTCTCGTTGTCGTACTAAAAAAGAACAAAAACAGCTCCATTTCCTCCTTATATAACAAAAATAGCTACATCATTCAATTGCGTGTAATGGAATAGCAAGACATCTAAGGTAAGTTGCAGCAATAGAATGAAAATGGTGTGCCAGAATATCTAAAAGAAGCAAGAGAGCTAATAGCTCAGCTCTCAATGGTTAAGTGGTAAGGACTTAACTACAAGAAAGGATATCCCTAATTCGATTCTTATCACTTGCATTTTCCAACCCACATGTAAATATATAATTGATTGAAGATGTCGAGTTGACAAGCTCTTCCTGTGATTTGGCTATTAAGAGGGGCTATCCACCCGTAAATCTCGTATAGGAGTGAATGTGTGTGTGTGTGTGTGTGTGTGTGTGTGTAGCTATGAAGATCATTTGCTCAAATGTAGCAAGTTTATCTAGGAAGGGTACTGAGATCATTTGCTCAAATGTAACAACCATGTAGCCTCTGCCCCTTAACATAAAGGCTCTTTCGAAAACAAGTACATAAGCTCGTCAGCGCAAACAAATTCTCATTACGTGGTTGATATTCTTTCAACAGTTTAAGCATTCCAGGAGATGGACTAAAATAAAAGGCATAAACCTGTCAGATCTCAAATTCTATCGCACAAGAACCGGCATTTGAATTTTATTCTAGAAATAAACAAATCACAATTTCAGGTAAATAATTGTGAAGATGGCATCACAGTACATGAATCAATCGGTGCACGGCCACTCAGAGCTACAAAATTATCATGAAACGAAAGTAAAGGGCATTTTTCGATCAAATTAGAACCATTATAACAATCCTTAAGGAACACAGTACTCCTAGCACCTTTATTAGTGATGTAAAATATACCATGATGCTTTATCAGACAAAGCAGTAATCTAGATGGCAACATATACTCAGAATGAAAAGCATCCAGTTGAGCAGATGTCATCCTCTTCTCCATAGTCAAACTAAGGAGCTCATGAAGCACTGCGGCCACACGCTTTCGCGCCTTAGGATCAGCAATTTCAAATCTCCTTGCATTCAAATATGGAGAAGGGAATTCCATTCTTTGCCACTTCTCAAGTTCCTCAAGATAACTCATGTTTGGCCTAAAACCAGCAGCAAAACACATTTTAAAAGCAAATGGACCAAAAAAGTTACCATCTTTTGATATTCTAGCATTCCTTTTCAACGGATTGATAGAAGGAACACCTTCAACTCTCAATCTTTCCTCGCGAGAAGTAACTGCCAAAGCAGAATCCCAATTCTCCAAAAGAAGATAAGCTTTCCCATTAACATCTTTCACTGAAAAGAAATCTGGGTACTTTGGAATCAACGAGCTCGTGAAATCTTGAGGCAAACCCAATTCATTTTGAATGAATTCAATCTTTTCTAATGGCACCCTACAATCAACTGACAACATCAACAACTTCCTCAAGTTCTTAACCAAAATGGGCTCCATTAGCTCTCTTGCTTCAGCCTCTTCTCTTGCAATCTTTTCAGCCTTCGCAGTGAAAGCAACAAAAGGAGGTGTCCTAGTATTACTACCGCCACCAACACGAAAAATTGCAGGATACTTTTCAATGACAGACATAAAGTTCCATTTTTGAACAAACCCAACTTCCTTTTCGAGGTCTCTGAGAAGGAGAGACTGATTTTTTTGTGATTGGAGAATTGACTTGAGCTGTAGTATTAAAGATGGCTTCTTTTGTAAGTCCATGGCTCTGTCAAGGTCTTGGACTCTATGGTATATTTTCTTCTTAGGTCTTCTTCCTCCACTTGATTTTTGCCTCGATGGAATCCATATTGAGCCTAGTTTTTGAAATGGGGTTGGAGGTGACAGTGCATAAGAGTTTGTTTTGTGACAAAGACAGGATTTTAAAGATTTGTGTAAGCCATTAAAAATGGATCTTCTACGCATTTTGGAGGTCTTTGGGGGGGAAAATCAAACAGTTGGAGTGCAGATGTTGTGTAATGGTGCTTTGTTGTGTTGGGGAGAGAAGTCCACAAATGGGCTTGGATCATTTGGTTATTGTGGACTGACTATGCATTTGGAGTTGGCCCTTATAAAATTCCATCTTTGTGTAAAATTAGATGTGAGCAAAAAAGATTAAAAATTTGATTAAATTAAAAAAATTAGAAAAATAAAATAAAAAATAAAAATGTAAAAAAAACTAACTAAACCAATTAGAATATTTAAAAACCCGACCAGTTCGGTTTGATTTCATAAGCCTAAAACTGAAAAACTGAACTAAACTGAAATTAATAACTGAGTCAAATCGGAAAAAAAACCGAGTCAAAGCAAAAAAACCGAGCCAAATAAAAAAACCAAGCCAATCAGTTGGGTTTTAGTTTTTTCTCTAAAATAACCGAACCAAAACCGGTCGGTTTGAACCGGTTTTGGTTCGGTTTCATTTTTTTTTAAATAAAATTCGGTTTGATTATTTTTTTGATAAAAACTAAACCGAATAAAAAATAATCACCCTTATGTCAACTAGATTCTCAAAGCAAAGTTTGGCAAACATGGGTTTTAGTTTTCGAGTTATTTTTTAATCCAATAAAAAAAATATTTGTATTAAAATTATTAAACTCAATCCAATCTAAGATCTAAGTTACGATTTTTATAAGTTAGATTGACCCAAAATAATAAAAATATTATAATTTCAATTTTTTGAAAGCTAAAAGCAAAACTTTTTTAAAATTCAAACTAATTTTTGATCGAGTCATAAATTAATCATTGAGTTTAAGAGATTAAACCGGGTCAATTTCAAGTGGATTATTTTAAAAACCTAGCTTTGATCTGATTAGTTGTTTATGGTAAAATTCAAAGATATTTTGAAAACCTAAGTTTTTATATGAAAGCTTTTCGCTTTTTAATCCTATTTAGCAGAACTATATTTTAGCATTTTAACATT
>Ga0325404_1005642_pt1 | contig 13170 bp, 12 predicted proteins | sample PopdelMetagenome_18_FD_205664 | JGI IMG/M metagenome (GOLD analysis project Ga0325404, IMG submission 205664) | Populus deltoides microbial communities from Bellville, Georgia, United States - Xylem-Control-R1 | ecosystem: Host-associated > Plants > Phyllosphere > Stem > Wood/Secondary xylem... | reverse complement strand
GATAGACTGTACACTCTCTCTCTCTCTCTAATATATATATATATATATATATATATATATATATATATATATATTAGTATTAAAGTTCCAAGTTCTGATCCAATAAATAAATTAATGATGAAGACATATTTTCTTAACTACCAAAGCAGTTCAAGATTAAATAATTTTTAGATGGTAGGTTTAAATAATTATTTTGATTAAATAATTATCAGAAAACTCCTTCACGCGCGTGTGCCTATTTTCGGGCAAGGATTGTTGAAGATGAATTCGGTCCAAGCGGGAGCCCCTTTTGTTTTATGGTCTGTTTGGTTGTTCTGGAATTTTGTTAGAGAGTCGCTAGGGGAATATCCTCAACCAATAAACCAGAGATTCTGGATGCCAAGTTTTCTGTCTTCTTTCTTTTTAATAGGAGGATAGTACTAAGATGATCAACTGAAATTAATTAATTAATTAATTAATTATAGTTTTATGGTTAATTTGCTAGGGGAATATCCTTATGTGCCATCTAACAGAAACATGTCTTATATTAAAAATTAAGAATATAAAATGAATCTCTCCTGCCATATGTGTAAATAAAAAAATATAAAATTTATAAGTATTTAGGACAGAAAGAGAGAAAAATAGCTTTTAGCAAAACAATTTGAATCAGAATTTATTATAATAAATTTATTATTGTTGTTTTTACTTAAACCACTTTAAAGTTCATTTTATAAGGTTTAATTTAACATGCACATCGTGTATTTTTTTTGTGAGCGCCATAAGATCATAATGAAGAAAAAGAATCTTATAATTCTAAATCAACTATATCATAGATCTCTTAAATTATTTAAGAATTCCTGACATTACAATAGCTAGATCATGTCATTTATTCTCTTATTACTTTAATTCAAACCTTTTACTACTAAAATTCTGAATTCATACAATATAATCTTTTAACTAAAAATTAAGAAATTAAATGGAATATGTATCGGTAATATATAATATCATGTAGATATATTTTAAAATTATTTTATTCTAAATTTTATAAACATATATCAAGGAAGATTACTCCCAAGTAAATCCACCAGCTTCCTAGTCCACAATCATGTAGATTCTTACCAAAACGAGCACTACTGATTACCCATGCTGCATAATTCTAGCCAACAAACTTGTATTCTTCTATATTTAGCCTACTGTAATTCCTCCATTAGAGTATACAATCTGTATATATTAGACACCAAATCATAACAATAATATCAAGGTGAATTTCCATTGAAACACTCTCTTTGCATCTTTCTGATGGTATAGAGCACCACCACTTTAATGAGATTACGATCCTCGCATCTGCTATGTCTTCCTCTCAACATCCAAGCAACCAACCTCCCTCTTCAACCGAAACAACACTGGTTGATCTCAACATCATAGCACAAAATAAGTGAGAAAAATAACTCCCTCCATCTTCCTACAGTGGCATGCCTAATTCGAAGCTCTTCTCCCTAGATGACACTCCCACATCTACCCCAACAAATACCCATTGGGTTCGACAGGACAGACTAATCCTCAGTGCCATTCTTGCCTCAACCTCCACCACCATCACTCCTCTAATAACTATCGCTAAAACATCCCACGAGTCATGGACAAAATTAAATCACATGTATGCTAGCAGATCTCAAATGAGAGCTATGCAATTTAAGGAAGAAATTACCTTGATTAAAAGGAAAAATTGTTCAATTCTAGAGTATCTTCATGCTGTAAAGGCATTGGCTGACAAGATAACTTTGATAGATCACCCCATATCTGACGATGATCTAAACTTTTACATTCTTAATGGTTTGAGTTTTGATTTCAAGGACATAACTGCATCAATTCGTCAAATATGTTTGTTGATTTCAGATTCTGATGATTTTTATCACCCATATCCTCAACATGATTTTGTTGGTTTACCCCATGGAGGAAAAACAATAATACAAAATATTAGGTCATTAAATTGTCTGAAGCCTTAACTCTTGATGGTGTTCTTCATGTACCACAATTCAATATGAACTTATTATCTGTGAGTAAATTGACACAAGGATTGAAGTGTATTGTGATTTTTTTGATAAGTTTTGTAGTGTGCAAGACGAGAACACGAGGAGGATGATTGGCCTAGGCAAGCATTTTAATGGGCTCTACTACCTCAAACCTACCCAAAATCCATATTTAACATATCATGTTCACCATACCTCCCATCTTTGGCACTAACATCTAAGACACCCATCCAACGCACCTACGCAATTCCTTTCCAATAAAACTTCAGAAATTATATGTGATCTAAATCATCTTTATGATATTTGTCCTTTAGCAAAGCAAACTTGCTTATTTTTTTCTTCATCGACTTCAATGTCATCCAATGCACCTTTTGATTTAATTCATTGTGATATTTAGGGGCCACATAAAAGTCACACTCACACTGGTGGATGATATTTTCTAATTATTGTGGATGATTTTACTTGATTTACATGGATCCATCTCTTAAATTTTTAAATCGGAGACACAAGGGGTGATAAAATCATTTTTCTCTTGGGTCCAAATCCAATTCAATCTTCTTGTCAAAACCTTGTGTGCCGATAATTGGAGTGAATTTCTATCTATGTAATCCTTTTTTAGAAACAAAGGCACCCTTTTCCAACACTCATGCCCATATACACCCCAACAAAATGGCATCGTTGAGCAGAAACATCATATCTTTTAAATATGGGCAGAGCACTCCATTTCTAGGCCAACATTCCTTTATGTTTTTTGAGAGAAAGTTTACAAACTATATGCTATCTTATAAATCGCCTCCCTACACCCTTACTCAAACATAAATCATCATATGAACTCTTACACAATAAATTTCCTGATTATTCTAATTTACGGGTTTTTGGTTGTTTGTGTTATGATACCAATCTTCTTCCCAAACATAAGTTTGATGCATGAGCTCGTTGATATGTCTTCTTTGGTTACCCACTTGGTCGAAAGAGTTATCGTCTTTATGATCTTGGTACATAAAAATTTCTTTCCTCTCGAGATGTGGTTTTTTCACAAAAATATATTTCTATTTTCTACATCCCTATTCGAAAATCAAGATGACACTATTGTCCTACCCACTCCATCCTTATATGGTCTCAAACAAGTGTCTCAAAGCTTCCTTCTCGCAGCTCTTTTCTCAATATATAAAAATTTCTTCACAAATCTTTATATGGTTTCAAACAAGTGTCTCGAAGCTGGTTCTGTAAGTTTTCATTTATTATACAGAATATTGGTTTCTTTCAATCCAAATCAGATTATTCTATGTTTACACAAACACGTGGTTGTTATTTCACTGTTATATTGTTATATATTGATGATATGATAATCACTGAAAATGATGATAATGCCACACGAGACCTTAAACATTTTCTCAGCACCCATTTCAAAATCAAAGACTTTGGACCTTTATAATACTTTTTTGGAGTTGAAATTGTATGGTCCAAGTCTCGCATTTCTTTTTGTCAACAGAAGTATACACTAGATATCTTGGAAGATGCAGGCTTACTTGGTGCTAAGCCTGAAAAAATTCCTATGAAAGCTAATGTTGCCCTCATGCTTACAGGAAGTGACCCTCTTAAAGATCTTACTCATTATCGAAGACTTATTGGAAGATTAATCTATCTGACAATAACAAGACCAGATATCACATATGCAATAAATACACTCAGTCAGTTTATGCATAAGCCCCAGAAACACCTTTTTGACATAACACGTTAGCTCCTTCACTACCTCAAAAGAGCTTCTGACCGAGGGTTATTATTCTCTTTGAATGGGCCGCTACACTTAATTGCATATTGTGATGCGAACTGGGCACGATGTCCTTTTACAAGGTGCTCGGTTACTGGATACTGTATCTTTTTTAGCAGGTCACTCATATCATGAAAAAATAAAAAGCAAGTTACTGTCTTAAGGTCGTCTGCAGAAGCTAAATACCGTTCCATGACAACTACCACTTGTGAACTCATTAGTTGCGATACCTTTTACAGAACCTACAAGTGGAGCATTACCAATCAGCCACCTTACTTTGTGACAACAAGGTAGCACTCTACATTACAGCCAACCCAGTTTATCATGAACGAACCAAGCACATTGAATTGGATTGCCATACTGTTCGTGAGAAAATTCAAAATGGAGAAATCTAGACAGCTCATGTGCAAACAAAATATCAAGTTGCTGATATTTTCATTAAGCTGCTGCCTGCACCCTTGTTCCAATCCCATATTGGCAAGTTGGGTGTAATAAACATTCACACTCCAATTTAAGGGGGACTGTCGAAGGAAAGAAATTGGTCAACTATTATAATTAGTAGATTTCCAATAATTAGCTGAGATTGAGTCAATCATAACTATTGTGATTGACTTACTTAGAATAGATTTCCTATGTACTTAGAATACAATTTGCAATTTGTATAAAACTTGTACATTATAGTTCATTTGATATCAATACAAACTACATAATTTCATATTTTTTTCAAATGTCACTGACAATAAATGGCTCATGGATTCCGTAGTGTCCCACAACATCAATGGTGATCTTAATAATCTATTCATTCATTCATAATACGATGTTACTAAAATCAACCAAAACAACTTCCATTCTCAAAGATACACTGTGTGTCCCAAATCTTTGCAAAAATCTTATTCTGTGCATCACTTTACATCATAAAATAATGCACCTATTGAATTTCATTTTTTTCTTGTAAAGGATGAGATCTCAAGGGAGACTCTAGTAAAAGGTGCATAGGAAAATGGTGTTTTTGTCTTCTCGGAATCATTGGTGGCATCTTCCCTCTAAATGGTTGCTAGCGTGCATGAAAAAACCTTTATTGATGAGTGGCACAAACATCTTGGTCATTTGTCCTAAAAAATTATTTATAATATTGTTCATAATTTTTCACTTTTGGTCACACCAAACAAAGAGTCTTTTTTATGTTCCTCACGTTCAATCAATAAAGCTCATAAACTTCTATTTGGTTTCATTAGTCTCTCAAGCAATGCATCTTTTAAAATCATCTATACAGATATTTGGGATCTCGCTCATTGTGTTGGTCTCAATGGTTCTCATTATTATCTACTTTTTATTGACCATTACACTAAATGCATATGTTTTTATTCTATAGAAACAAAGGTCAGGAATGTGATAATTTTTCCATAATTTAAAAAACTAGTAGAAAACCGGTTCCAATGCAAAATTAAAACCATATACTTAAATAATAGGGGTGAACATGTGAGCTTAAAATATTTTCTCTCTCAACATGGTATTAGTCATTTTACTACCGCTCCACATATACCTTAATAAAAGAGCGTCTCTGAACAAAATCATCATCATCTTGTGAAAACCGGTCTCATATTGCTTCATGACGCCCATTTACCTCTCTTCTATTGGCTACATGCCTTTAAAATGACCATGTATCTTATAAATCATCAACCCACTTCGTTACTCTAAAATAAATCCCCATACCAAAGTCTTTTTGGCTAGAAGCCAAATTATCTCAAATTAAAAAAATTTGGCTATCTATGTTATCCTCTTATTAAACCATACAAAAATTATACGATAGACCCCAAATCCACTCCCTGCATCTTTCTAGGCTATTCCTTATCTCAAAATGCATACTGGTGCCTTGATCCAAAAACATATTATGTCTATACTTCACGATATGTTCTAATTGATAAGGCCTAAAACCCATTAACCAAAGCTTATTCCTCTCTAGGTCACCACCCTCCCTTAATTCTCTCTTAGACTCCAAACTCACCTCCTGTCCCTGTGCCACCCGTGATGCTCTCTTCACCACCAGTGCCCTTGACAGATGTTGCCACCACTGTCACTGCAACTCTAAGCACTCCTTGTATCTCTTTATTTGTTGATTTATCTTGTCCATTAAATTTGAGTTCCCATGCTGCACCTTCAGGGCCTCCACACCCTACTTCTCTTATTTTATTACCCAATCAGAATTTTACTATCATCCCATCTTCAGACCTAGGTAATAGTTCAACATATTATTTGGACCCTCCTCCCCATCATCCCACACAACCTCAACACCATTCCACCTTTAGAACCTACAACATGACCACTCAGTCCATTAACCAAATCTACAAGCCTAAACAATTGCATTCTGTCACCAAACATCCCTCACCTGAGACCATTTAACCCACATGTGTGAATTGAGCTGTTTTTAAACCTTACTAGCGTGAGGCCATATCTCATGAGCTCACTTCCCTTATGAGACATGAGACCTGGAAATTAGTCTCCCTACCAAATAATTGCCATCCAATTAGTTGTAAATGGGTTTTAAGGGTGAAACGCAAAATTGATAGCTCATTGGATAGGTTTAATGCTAGACTTATAGCTAAAGGCTACCACCAATAGCCGAGAGTTAATTACAAGGAGATCTTTAGTCCTGTCATTAAACTAGTCATAATTAGAATTTTTTTGTCAATTGTGTGATGAATGGATAAGATTTGTGTCAAATGGACATGAACAATGCTTTTCTGCATGGGAAACTTAGTGAGATAATTTAAATGTTGTAACCACCGGGCTTTAAGGATCTATCTAAACCTGACCATGTCTGTAAGCTGAAGTGGAAGTTGATGATTAAACCTCCACTTCAGCTTACATCAACTTCCTAGGTTCCAATCTAATCTCATAAAGCTCAAAGAAACAACGTGCCGTGGCACAATCATCAACTGAAGCTAAGTATATGGTCCTTGCTACTACAACCTCTGAAACTATATGGATACATTCCCTTCTCCAAGAACTACACTTCAAGTTCCACTCACATCCATTACTGCTATATGATAATCTTAAAGCTACACACCTGAGTTTCAATCCTAATCTTGTTCAACATTCAAGGATGAAACATATCCAAGTTGATCTCCATTTTGTTCGCAATTTGGTTCAAAGAGGCACTTTTCATGTTAGACATGTACACATTTAAGACCAGATGACAAATTGATTGACAAAGCCTTTTCCCGGCAATGAATAAAACTACTTAGAGGCAAAATTGCCTTTGTTGATAGCAGCTCAATTTTGAGGGGGTGTATCGAGGCAGATTACTCTCAAGCAAATCCACAAGATTCTTAGCCTACAATCATGCAAATTCTTACCAAAACTAGTACTCCTTATTACCATAATATGAGTTGCATAATTCTAGCCAACAAACTTGTATTCTTCTATATTTAGCCTATTATAATTCCTCAATTAAAGTATAAAATCTGTATATATTAGACACCAAATCATAGCAATAATATTGAGGTGAATTTCCTTTGGAACACTCTCTCCACATCTTCTTTAAAACATACACTCAGTTTTAAATTAAGCCATATTTTTAATAAAATTACAATGTTAGTTGTTGAGAGGCGCGTATGATGGGTCCGCCTCCTGAGATATATGTGAAGATGAGCTTTAGATATAATCATAAAATTATGATTAAAAGGTTCATGAGTCGTTACCTAGTATTTAAGGTTACTAGGAAACCCATGATCTGTGTCATAACCCAAATTTTGACCCTTTTATTTTAATTATTATTATTATTTTATTTACTGAAAATGATATAAAAAAATGATGATGAAAAAAATAATAATGATGAAAAGCAAGTAAAATGAAATAAATGAAGAATGAATTAAAATTTGGGTTAAGGGCAACATGATTGAAAGTTTTGAGGTTTAATTAAATTAATCTAATTAATCCAATCAAGGGTTTAATTGATGAATTGATAAGTTTTGAGACTTAATTAAGCTTGAAATTAATTTAATTATTCAAATCAAGGGTTTAATTGGATAATTAATAAGTTTTGAGACTTAATTGGACTTGGATTTAATTAAATTAATAAAATCAGGGACTTAATTGAAGAAATAGCAAAGTTTGGGGTTAATTGAGGGTCAAAATTGCAAAATTAAAATCCAAGGACTACATTGAAAATGGCGCGCAAATGCAGGGGGCCAATTATAGTTTAAACGAAGGGCTTAATTACAAAACTTTTAAAACTTCAAGGGCCAAAATGAAAACAACCATTAAACACAAAAACGGTGCCGGCACCGTTCGTCTTCCTCAACGGTTCAGCCGCTCGCCACCATCATTACACCTGCAATCAATGGATGAAACGACATTGTTCTTGGCTATAAAAGCCAGAAAACGAAAGGCCACAGAAAAGAAGAGGAATCACAGGGGGGAAGGAACTACAGAACCGGGGGGGGACGAAAAAGCCACGAATGGCAGAAAACGAAGAGGGAGGAACCAAAATAGAAAACTGTTTTCCTTGTTTCTTCTCAGAGAACAGGGACGAAGAAAAATAAACAAGGGAATAGATAGAGAGAGATCATAGAACAAAACAGAGGGAAGAACAGAAGGGAACAAACCAGGGGTATCGAGAGAAGGAGGACCGAAAAAACTGTTTTCCTTGTTTCTTCTCAAAGAACAGGGACGAAGAAAAATAAACAGGGGAATAGATAGGGAGTAGATAGAGAGAGACCAGAGAACAAAACAGAGGGAAGAATAGAAGGGAACAAACCAGGGGTACCGAGAGAGGGAGGACCGAAAGCTCATACTAAGAAAAGGAAAGAGCAAAAAGCCAGCGTTCCCAGCTTTGCTTTCGTCCCCAGAACGCAAACGCAAAACAAAAAAAACTGGTGAAAAACCAGAGGAAAGTGTGACCATTGTCTGAACCATCTCCAACACCAGAGAGAGAGAGAGAGGAAGGACCAGAGAGGGAGAGCAAAAGGGGGACCGAGAAGAACTAAGAAAAATAGAAGCACAGAGATAGAGAGAATAAGAAATAAACACGGAAGAGACAGGGCAGAGAGGAGGTAGCGTCGGCCAGCCAGAGCTCTACCATCGTCTTCATCACCTCCAGTAGACCAGGTAAGTTCTTCCTTCACCTCGCAGCTGCACGTAAGTTTGCACCTTTCCTTCTCTTCTGATCTTTAATTACATAGGCACCGTGCTGCAATTTTAATTACGAGAGTGTGTCCTTGGCCCATCCGGGTCACTGGCTTGGGCCAATGACCGGGCCGGACTAGCTGAGTCTAGCCCAGCCCAAAAAAATAAAAAACAGAAAAGTAAAAAAGGTAGAAAAAATAAAAAATATGTATGCATAAATAAAAATAATATAAATTTAATGGTTTATTCACTGACGCCAGAGTTAGGAATAAAAATACCGGTTTAAATTTATATTATTTTTATTCATTTTATTTTATTTTATTTAGCTAGAAAATAAAAAAAATATGTGCATGCGTAAAAAATAATTTTTTTATGTGAATATTCATTGGCGTTAGAGTCAGGAATATTATAAGTAAATTATCACAGCATAAACTAATAAATATTTAGCAATTTAAGACAAAACCAGCAATGCAGTCTGCCTCAGGTAGAACGTTTAAGGGGTGATAATATTTTCCCTTTTACGTAACCAATTCCGAGCCATAGAATCTCTGATGACTAGTTAGGGTTCCTAGTGACCATAATACTAGGTGGCGACTCCTTAAACAAGACATTTTCCCCTAAAAGAACAAGATGCCAGAAATCTGTTCTTTTTCCACTATTCGTTTTTTTAGAGCCACCACGATGTCGGGTGCGACAGTTTGCGAGAGTTTGAGTAAAGGATTGTTATGCAAAGGAAAAACACATCTCCCCCAGTGCACCTTACCCGAGGTAAGCTACATTGTTGCTTAATTGTTTTTCTAGGTCAAGTTTCTATTTGTTGGTCATATCTAAGGTTCAAGACAAATCTTCTCTTCGTGAGGAAGTCTCTACCTTATCGGATTAAATCCTAACCATTTTAAAGTTTTAAATTTTAGCATCGCATTTACTTTGTACTTTGTATCTTTAATACATGAGGGCATACTTTATAATGTAATTTTATACCCCAAGTATTAAAGTATACATCTAAATCCTAACACTACATATATTAATTAAACAAAATAATTGTTGAAGGATTTTTGATATTTTGACCAAACCCTAATGAATAATAATAAACTGATTACAAAATCTATTTTTGTATTTTTTAAAACATGATAAAAATATGATTTTTTTCTTTTAGAAAATATGCATGAAAAACCTTCTAAGATTTGGTCATATACACGAAAAAAAAATATTTATTTTTTTTTTGAAAGAGGAATTTAATTTATTTTTTTTGATTTTTTTAAAGAAAATTTTGGGAGAAAACCAAATATTTTAATACTGGATCTATATCTTACAGTGTAAATATACAACATGATATTATGCAAAATTGTTGGAAAAATATGTGGGGAACTCATAAATATTTTTAAAATGCCCTTAAAAAAATTTGAAGTTTTTTTAATATTTTAATATTATTTTATTATATATATTGGGCTGGACTCAACCTAGTCATCTAGGCTGAACCCAATCGGGTCAGGTTGGGCTGACAAGTGGCCCAACAGACCTGAACTCTTTATTTTTTGGGGCCTAGGTTAGGTCGAAACGAGTCTATCCCAAGCCCGAGCCAACGACCATGTTAATTAACTTTGCTATTGCATGCATAATGAATTCTCCATACAACAACTGCAGAAGCAAGGGGGAAAAAGAAGAAAGAAGAAGAAAGTTACTTGAGTTAGGGGTTGTTGCTAGTTGTGCATGGTGGTGGAGGTTGACATTTGTTAGAAGAGGAGCTGGCAGTCATGATGGTGGAAAGGTGGCGGTGGTTGGAGAAAATGACGGAGAGAAAGAAGAGGTTGACTGGTGAGAATAACTAGGGTTGAGGGTTGATTTGTTTACCATCTTTGGGCTCTCATTTCTTCCTCCTCAAGGCATGGAATCCATTTCTATTTATAGAGGGTGAAAGAAAGATATTTTATCTTTATTGGTGCCAAATCTTGACTCTTGATTCGAATCGGAAGGATCCCAACCGTAAGTTCAAAGTTGCCATATGAACTATCAAATTTTGACAACTCAAAACTGTTCGAGTTGACCTTTTTAGGGTAGCATCATCGCATCTATGGTATCAATCAGTCAGGGAGGACCATACTAGGGTGTAATCAAATGTCAGGCTATCATTTTGGTGTATGTTTAGTCCAATTTGGTAAAGAGATGAAGCATTACATGCCTATGAAAAGTAGCCTCCTGGACAGTTTTTTCAAGCAAAATGAAGAAGAAGATGAACAGTAACCAAAACAGCGTCGTTTTGGTAAAGTTCAATTTAGTCCATTGATTTGTGATTTCTCTCAATCACACCACTGATTTACTTCAGACTTTTAATTTTATGCAATTTGCCCTTGCCGAACTTTAATGTCATCTCGGATTTTAGCACCCTTTTCATTTTGGTTCTTGGTCTTTGATTTATGCAATTTGACTCTCAATCGATTATTAAACTTTCAATTCTCTTTAATTTCACCCCTGATTTCAACCAATTGGGTCCCCAGGGTTCGACACCTTTTGCTAAAAAGTTATTAGCTATGAATTTTTTTAATTCAGCCTTTAATTGACCCCAAATTTTTAATTTCTTGTGATTTTACTCCTGATTTCAACCAATTGACTTTATAAAAATTAAATTTGGTCTTTTAAAATTCCAATATTCACAATTAAGCCGAAATTGAGCTCCCAAACTTAATGTTTCACCAATTAAGCTCCTAATAAAATTAATTTGACCTATTTAAAGTATAACTAAGTCCTTGCACCTCATTAAATTCTTCAATTGGATCCAAATTAATTCTTAAACATAATTGAACTTTTAATTTAGCCCATGATTAAATCAAATTGGCATATTAAAAATTAAATTATATTCTTAGGCTTAATTTTTATGCAAATTCATCCAATAATAATGTAATTTTACATTTGAATCTGCATTGTTTCTCTAATTTTGAGTACAATAGAGTACAATTAAGCTCCCAACTCTATCCAAAATTGCAACTTGATTTTTTGTATTTATAAAATCCTACTTAACCCGCTTTTGCCACATTGTCGGTCTTTTAGCTATTATTATTTATTTTTATTTTTTTGTAAAAAAGATAAAATTTAAGGAATAATGAGTGATACAATTTAATTTATATTATTCATTTCTCGTGCTTCACACAGTTTTTCTGCTTCAAGCACAAACACGTGTATCTTTTTACTTTGTACATGTTCAATGGTGCATGAATCACCATGAAAACCATCACAACATGACAAGAACTCGTTAGGTAAGTTTAAAACATCAATAAAATCCTCAAATTTCATATCATAATGATATTTTGCTTAAAATTCTCACTTTCTTAGCCCTTCACATAATAATCGTGCACTTACTTAGTGTCATAAGTGATGTTAAGAACACCATCTAATCTATATGTACCAGCTCTGCTTCTCACATTATCTTCAATTTATTTTTTCTCTTTATTGACTCATTTTCAAAGTCCAGGTGAATAATGGGTGTCATCACTTGTGAAAAAGAGATAGCTTTATCAATCCCTCCAGCCAAAATATTCAAAGCTTTTGTCCTTGATGGTAACCATCTCATTCCTAAGGCTGTGCCAGGGGTTATTGAGAGTTTAGCCCTTCTTGAAGGAGATGGAGGGCCTGGATCCATCAAACAAGTTAATTTTGGTGAAGGTCAGTTACAAAAAGAACTATTAATCTTTAGTTTTTAATATTGGTGTGTTTCATATGAAGCAGAAGGACTAACAAAAGTGCTGTAAATTAATCCTTACAGGTACTGGATACAGGTATGTGAAGGAGAGGATTGATGTGATAGACAAGGAGAACTGCATTTATGAATACACTATGATAGAAGGTGATGTCTTGGGGAGTGAATTTGAGAAAGTGTCCAATGTGGTTAAATTTGAGGCCTCGCCTGATGGAGGATCCATCTGCAAGGGCAGCAGCAAGTACTACACTATTGGTGATATTAAGGTCAATGAAGAGGAAATAGACGCTTTTAAAGAAAAGCAAATGGGACTCTTCAAGGCCATTGAAGCCTACCTTTTGGCAAATCCTGATGCTTAAACTAGTCTGTTCAAGTCAAAGAAATAAGGGTTTTCTGGGCAAGGTTTTCGGGTCCCTGTAACTTCTGTAAGATGAATAAGTTATTTAGTGTTGTAATCACCAAACTCAGAATTTTGTTTTGGGAAGTGTGGACAGTGAGAGTGAGCAATGCTATCACATCTCTTGCTGTCTGATTGAAGTTTCTTATATCTAAAATTAATGTGTGATGGGCTGACC
>Ga0325404_1005639_pt1 | contig 13171 bp, 8 predicted proteins | sample PopdelMetagenome_18_FD_205664 | JGI IMG/M metagenome (GOLD analysis project Ga0325404, IMG submission 205664) | Populus deltoides microbial communities from Bellville, Georgia, United States - Xylem-Control-R1 | ecosystem: Host-associated > Plants > Phyllosphere > Stem > Wood/Secondary xylem... | reverse complement strand
GCACACCACGCTCCTGAACATCAAACCGACAACTCACACAATTTGCTTTCATTAATTAATTAATAAGATAATCCAAGAAAAGCAAACACATACCTGGCCATCCCAAACCGCAGAGGAGACATGCTTGGCTTGATCATACAATACACATCCATCAATCGGTCCGGGATTCGTGTCCATTCACTGATTCCCGCCACACCACCAATGTTAATATTAATAATTACATCTAAATCCCAAGTCAATCGTCAAAATGAAAAACGAGGAAGAAGATACAGGAGCAGTTACGAACCTGAAATAAAATAGAGATGGAGGGGGGGATTTTAGCAAAACGACGACGGAAAGAGACTTCTAATTTTTTCTCACGCTACGACCAGCAACTGCTTCAAAACGACGGGTTAAGCATCGAAGCGACGTGATATCAAAACCTAATCCTTCCCCTTTAGGTGTCTTATAAACGTGTCTGTTTTGCAGTATTCTGGACCGGGCCCGAAAATTGAATGACTATTTACGCTATTAAAAAAAAAACAAACTGACTTGAGGGTGTTTGATATTTTGTTTTAAATTATATTTTTTTAAATAATTTTTTTATTTAAAAGTAATGATTTAATATTTTTAAATTTTTTTCATGTGTTAATATTAAAAATATTTTTTTAAAAATAAAAAAATATTATTTTAATATATTTTTAAATAAAAAATATTTTTAAAAACAATTACTATTATATTCATAAACACCACTCAATATTTTACCGCAGTTAAAGAAAAAACATTGTTGGTGCATGCAGTGTATATGTCGGCGAGTGGAAGGTGATGCGTGCAGGCTTCTCGGGCTGACAAACACCACCATCCACGGTGGCGTTGAAAGTGGCTCCCTGAGATCTTCACAGTGGATGGGCGCGGTGGGACACAAATGAACTTTTTTCTTCTCCTTCTTTTTTCTCTCTCTTCTCATTGGTAAAATACAAAGGTGTCTTTTAATTTGTTTTTCATATTCATTTTAGTCATCGTTCTTTTGATTTCTGTTTGATTTATTTTTTTATCTTTTTTATTAATTGTTTTCTTCAACTTAGTCCCTCATCACTTGGTTTTATTTGATTTTTATATCAATTTTAGTTCTCATTTTTTTAATTGATATTTATGTGTCTTTTAGTTTTTTTTTTCATTTCTAATTTAGTCTTTATTCTTTTGATTGCTATTTGATTTCTTTTTTATCTTTTTTTTCATTACCTTTTCTTCTTCAATTTAGTCCCTCTTCATTTGATTTGATTTTTTTTATACCAAATTTGATCCTCATTCTTTTAATTGCTATTTATTTTATTTTATCATTTTCCTAATTGAATTATGTTTTCAATTTCATCCCTTAGTTTTTTTGTTTAAATCCCTTTTTTATTTCATTTTTCTCCCAATTTCACCCCTTAGTATTTTTTGATTGAGACTTTTATGTCGTTATTTCTTAGGGTTTGCTTTCTACAACATTAGTCCCATGGCTCATGATAGTGTCGAGGGTTTCAAATATTAACACGAGTTGATTTTATTTTTTTAGGTTTTTTTCAAGTTTTATTTATTTTACAATCTCATACTTCAAAGTTTGATTTATTGAGAATTGATCTTCGTGTTTTTTTTCTTTCCTGTTCACGAGGTTATCCCAATTTTATACTCATGGTCCTACAGTTAATGGCTTAACCCGAGTTGATGTAAAAAAAATTTCTATTGCTTTTTTTTTAATTTTTTTTTTGCAATTACTCATTTTAGATTGTTTGATAATTGAGCTTTATTATTTTATTCAACTTGTTTTTGATGGGGTTGCCCTGGTATCACAATCGGGTTGTAGACTGGTTGGGCTCTGATAATTGTTTTCATCTTTTTTTTCATTATAATTTTTCTGTCTATTTTTTTTTTGTCATTGTATGTTTTTTATTTCATGTTATTGAAATCATACCATTTTATTTGACCTAGTCAAGTTAATGACCTAGATCTCAGTTTTTTCTTTGTAAACACTTATGTTACCTTAACATTGTTTTTTGGAGTGAGAAAAATTTGGACTAGTAACGATGTGCGGACCACCTATTTAGTTTTATTGCTAGAAGGGCTATTTTAATACCATTTTTGTTTGGATTTATGTGAATTGAGATGTATGCCATATATCATAAACACAAAACACATTATAATTACAAATTAGATCAATGTCCCACAATATGTTGTGGGTTAGATAATTTATTTTTTTAAATGTAAAGAGAAAATATCCAAGCATTGTTAATGTTTTTCTATTAAAATGAAATTAAACTATGTAGGAGTAGATCTAATATAACTCGATCGACTTGGCAGGTTTAAAGACAATTTAGAAGATCAGTAAAAATATAATTTGACTAAAAACAATTCAAGACGACATTTATTTTAAATATTGAGATGAAAACTTATTGAATCGACTCGGGTCAATGAAGGTTACCTTACTAAATCCATAACTTAGGTCGTGAGACCATGATAAACTTATAAAAGTAAATTAAAATAAATTATGAAACTTTATTCCCAATCAATCCAGTATTAAAGGATGAAATTGAAAAAACATCAATTAAAAAAGGATGAAAAAAACCCTAAATCAACCCGAGTTAACTCTCCAAACCCATGACTTGGGTCACGAGACCTGAATAATCTTATAAAAAAACAAACCCAAAAATGACTGCAGTTAACTCAGGTCAACCTGTTAACCCGTGAATCGGATCATGAGATGAGATAATTTCATAAAAAACAAATTTAAACAAATTATAAAGTCCAATTCTCAATCAACTCATTATTGAATAATAAAATTGAAAAAAAAATCAATCTAAAAAAAGAATAGAATAAAATAACCTGAGTAAACCTGTAAAATCCGTGATGCAAGTCATGAGACTAGGATAACCTCATATAAAGCAAATAAAAACAAATTATGATACCTAATTCCTAATCAATCCAATGATAAAGGATGAAATTGAGGAAATAAAAAGAAGAAAAAGAAAAGAAAAAACTCGAGTCAATCGAGTTAACACGCTAAATTCGCAATACGGGTTATGAGACTGAGATAACCACATAGAAAACAAACCATAAAAAATATATAGTGAAAAATAAAAGGGGAAAAAACATAGATTGAAAAAAAAACACAAAGAAAAAAAATACTATTATAATGAATAATGTTTTATGAGTTGGTGCAAAGTAAAAGCACCACTTCTGAACACATTAAAACATTAACACAAAACAATTAAAATTAATATGGGGTTTACTATTCAGAATTCATTGTGTACACACTTACAACATACTATTCATTGACTAAGCATTTTTGTTCTATCTTTACATTTTGATCCCTATAATTTACAAAGTTCACATATCAATCATTGAACTTTGTTTATTATTTATTTCATTTTTTGAAGTTATCTTATCATGGTTTTGATACACTTAGGTATATTTTAATTTGTTTTATCTAGCTTACCTAATTTATCGGTAAAGTTTTCAATGTTAAATCAATGACCAATTTTATAAAATAGAGTTTTAGCTTTTACTTAGAAAATAAATTGAGAAATAGAGGAAAAAATAGACATAAAGGAAAAAAAAAAAGCATACATATTTTTCCATAAAAGATAAGCAAAAGTTTCTTTTGACTTCTTAAGGTTTATTTTTCTCATCTTTCATCTCTTTTCTTTTATGTTACTATATTCTAATTCTAAACTTATGTTTTGTCAAGTTTTATTCCTTAAAGGTTAAGATAAAAGAGTGAAAGATGTTGGAAAATTTATGGAAAGAAAAAGATCTTGATTGACTAGATTTTAACAACAAATAACTTCGATTTTAGTATATATGAGCTCGAATTTAAGAGAAAAATTTAATGGAGGTGGTTTCCACGTTCAATGATGCTGAAAAAAAATAGATATGGGCTTGAAATTTTTTTATTATTTGAAATTTAGTTTTTAGACATATTGGAGGTTGTTTTGGGTTGTTAATTAGGTTATTGAGATTTTAAGATAATTTTTAGGGTTTTTTAGCTCAAAACAGGTAGAAAATTGAGTATTTTATGGTCTCCATACTCCAGACCCTAATTTTTCTACCACCTCCGGTGATCGGAGCTTAAATTAGACAAACGACTTAGTGTAACATGGATTAAAATAAAAAAAATAAATGAATGATGTTTCATTCAAATTCTTTGAAAAAAATAGGCTCTTGGGCTTGGCTTGACCTTTCAAGCCTGCACACTTGGCCTTTCACTTTGTTTTTAACGTGTTTGTTTTATTTTATCATAAAATGCTTTTTAATTAGGATTATTACAATAAAATTTTAAAAAGAATTTAGTCATACCTTAATTTTCAAATAAGATTTGAGCTTGTATGATAATATTTTCAATTAATTTATATAAATTATATATATCTAATATGTAATTTTTTAAAATTACTCATTAATATTGAATGAGATTTTTTTTATTTTGATTTTTTATATAATTTTCTTTTGTGTTTTGATTGTAATTTTCTTCTCATATGATGCTAAATTTTAATTTTAAAAAATAGTTTTCTAATAAAAAATACATTTTTGCTAGAAAAAAGGCATGAATTAAGAACAAGGATTTCGACTATAGAAATATTTTTTTTCTTATTGATATAAATCATTTGAATTATTGTGAATGTTTATTTTAATTATATTAGGTTTTTATCCAAAAAATCATGCTACTTACAAAAGTACATGTTTTGTTTTTTAGTCAAAACAGAAAAGAAATGCATTGATAAGAAAAATTAAATTTTAACTAAAAAATATTTTCCATATAATTTAAATAATTTGAATTCTTAAAAGATTTAATAGAAATAAATGCATACAAATCAAGTTTAGACTTTCTATAGTCTACCATATTAGAATCATATTTGCATTTTTGCCATTGATTTTGTGTGATGGGTATTGTGGTGCATAATGCTTTTCAAAAGTGCTTTTTAATTGAAAATGTATCAAAATGATATTTTTTATTTTTATTTTTATTTTTGATATTAGAACATAAAAACCATCCAAAAACACATAAAAACATCACTTTAATATATTATTTTCAAGCGACAAATAATTTTAAATGCACTTTAAAAAACATATTATAATAAAAAAACAATTCAAGAATTGCTTACCATCAACAGTGGTGGGAGCAAATAATCTCAAATTGTTGGACCAATTAGAATATTTATTGCATACATTTATATGATCTTGAAGAAATCACAACAATTGGAACTTTGCTTTTCTGTTGTAGATTTGCTCATACACATAATCCACTAATTTAAGTTTAAAGCGAGGGTCAAGAACTATGAAGATTCCGAGAGCCAAATTATTTTCACTTCACAACTCATGAAATTTCATCTTTATTGATCCAATATACATATGTTCACTCCTTTTCTATTTGAGAAGATTCTTATAGATGAAACAAATATTCTAAAAATATACATCTATGCTTTAGAAATCACTTATAGACTTGTAAAATTCTTTCAAGCATTCGTGTGTGTGCGCGCGCGCGCCCGCGTGTAATATGGTTGGTTTCTTGTTCAACAATTACCATGATATTTGGTTTTAGGTCCTTTAGTTTTGACAACACTTTCTTGATTGCTCCTTCTTGTGTTATCAATTTGTGGAGTTCAAACACCTATTTTACAATGATAGTCTCATCCTCACTTGTTATTTTGAGATTGATCACAAATTCTATCCCAGCTATAGAATTGACAAGCATTTCTTTGCAGCAAAAATCAATGTCGTACTCTTGAGCAAGTGAAGTGATAAGTTTTTTACTATTACAATTTAAAAAGAAGAAGACTTTGAGGTTTTATTTTTCCCATATAAATCTGGGAGTTGCACTAGTAGATATACATAGAATTTTGTTTTACAATGTAACATAAACATGAATTCAGAAACATAGATGAATTCAAAAAAACAATAAACCCCCTCATTTATCTTTATCCTATTTTATCTTTAGCAATAGCAGTTGAGGATTATTCATGCTGGTCTTGGTTTGAACTTGAAAGTGATTGAGTTGACTTGGATCATGCCTCAATACGCCCCTACAAGTTCAACGAGAGCTCATAGATGTTGAGGTTATGTCTAATAAATATAAAGTGAGTTAGAGGTAAGGGTATTCTGAGAGCATCTGCAAGTTGATCCTTTGATGACAAAAACTTTACATTTAGTGATTTGGATGCAACCTGATCTTGATCAAAGTAACAATCTATAGAAATATGTTATGTTCACAAATGGAAGAGAGGATTATTAGTCAAATATGTTACACCAATATTATCACACTATAGAGTAAGTGGGGATGGTAATTGAAAATATAATTATATGAGAATACATTGTAATCAAATTAGTTTTACAGAGGTGTTAGCAATAGCTTGTATTTTACTTTTGTGCTAGACTGTCTTTTGCTTTCATGAATTCTAAGATATTAAGTTAAAGCCAAGAAAAATATAATAACCTAAAGTTAAAGGTTTATCATCAGGACACTCAGCCTTTTCAAAGTTAGAGAAAATATGAAGAAAAGGCGAGTTGGATCGTTGGAGTAACATACAATGATGTGGTATGAACCTGAGGTAGTGTAAGATCTCTTTGACAACATGAAGTCACAGACTTTGTTTACAACAAGTACAATATCCGGACGAGTAAGAATTAAGTATTGTAAGCTCCCTATAATGCTACGGTAGAGTGTTGGGTATGAGAAGGGATCTCCATGAAATTGACTTAGTGTAGTGGTGGAGATCATAGGTGAAGAAATTGGTTCAACAACTAACATGTTTGTTCTTTAAAGAAGGACTTGGATGTATCATTATTGAGATAACAATAATCTAGCTTTTATGAAGTGAGCTTTAACTACAACAAGAAAGTAGTTTAGAGAGCTAAGGTTTTATGAGAAAACTTAGATTGAAGAATAGAAATGAGTTGTGAGATTTAGAATAAGTTAAGGCCAATGATTACAATGTCATTTATGTAAATTAGAATGCACATAGTGTTGGAAGAAAGATAGGTATGGTATAAGATAAAAAAAACAATAATACAAAGTTAAAAAAACTCAAGAACAAGAAGAAAATTGAGAGGAAGGTATACTTTTATTAAATGTTTTTCTCTAAGCTCTCTTAGCTATTCTCTCTCCTTTTGTATTGCTTAATAATGCTGAATTACAAGCTTTTTTATAGGCATAAAGTCCTAAATAATCAAGGAATTAAGTTAATACAAGGAAATCCTAATCTAAATAGAAATTGTATTCTGCTGACTGAACCGGTTGACCGTTTCTCAATCGGTCGACCAATTTATTTAATGCAATCGATTACTCAGTCGCAACTGGTCGACCTGTTTCCAATCGGTCTACCGATTCAATTAATTTTTAGAAATCAATTTACTTTCAACATCCCCCTTTAAACTTGATTTCTTCATAACTTCCAACATATTTCTCATCTTGATAAAAATATCATTTTTTTAGTGGCTTTGTGAAGATATCCGCGACTTGGTCTTGTGTCTTTACATCCTTGACTTTAACTTCCTTGTTTGTAATGCAATCTCATAGGTAATGAAATCTTGTATTAATATGCTTACTTCTATTATGAAATATTGGATTTTTTGCTAATGCAATAACTGATGAGTTGTCCATATAAATTTCAGTAGGCTTTTCTTGTGGCATTCATAATTTTTTCAATAATCTCCTTAGCCATATGGAATGACAAATACGTGATGTAGTAGCTACATATTTAACTTTATATGTTGACAAAGTGACTATAGATAGCTTCTTTGAACTCCATGTAAATGTTGTCTCCCAGGTAAAAAATAAAACTCGTAATACTCTTTCTATCATCCATATCAACAAAGGCAGCAACTCATTCCATACATAACTCACGTGTGAGAAGATGACCAAATAACTCATCAAGTTGCATTGGTTCTATACGAGTGTTAACTGATGTAGCAAGCCAACTAAGATATGAGAAATAAGCTCAGAATCTCTCAAAGGTTGTCTAATGAATGAAAGTATGTCAGCAAGACCCTTTGTTTGTTGAAAATAATCCTGGATAGAAAGACTACCCTTTTTGAGTGTGCCTAGTTGATAGATATTATTCATTTAATGAGCTCGTGGAGAACATTTTCTCCAAAGTGAGCCAGACATCTCTGGAGGTTTTAAAACCATTAATATTGATAATGATGGGTTCAGAGAGGGAACATATTAAGGTTTTCAAAATGAGCTGATCTTGCTGGTACCAAAAATCATAGGCAAGATTTGACATGGAAATATGAGTGGAGTTTGTATGAAGCATTTTAAAAGGTATGGATTTAGTACCATCTATGAAATCAAAAAGTTTTGGCTACAAAGATAGGGGAGCTTTCCATGACATGATTGCCACGAGTAAGTATGAGTGTTATATGGTGAGTAGGATGTGTAGGTGTATGATTGAAGTTGGGATCAGGAGAGAAAGTTGTAGAAATTTAGAGAAGTATAACCTCTCAATGATAAATTTACTGATGGAAGAGTACAAGTATATATAGGCTAGAATCAGTTCCTAACATGGCAGCTACTAGATTTGATTCTGTCCTTGGTTATGAAGGAAATAAATAATAATCACATGATCATTTAAAATAGAAAATAGACATAATATATAAGAAATATAATAATATAACATATAGGAAATATAATAATTACAGGATCTTGTATATTGTCTCTTGATGCTGTAGTATCTGCTCCATTAATCTTCAGTATCTGCAATATCTGCAAAGATTTACAACTTATACTGTAATCTTTAAGACTCCCTCTCAAGCTAGATCTAGTTGATTAACTTATCCAAACTTGCTGAGCAAACGATGAAACTGACCAGATGGCAAAATTTTGGTCAATACATCATCAACTTGATCATGGGTGCGCACATAGGATGTCTAAATAAGTTTAGCTTGAAATTGCTGACGAATGTAATGGCAATCTACTTCGAGATGTTTTGTGCCTTCATGAAACACTGGATTAGAGGCAATATGCATGGCAGCTTGATTGTCACAAAATAAAATCATAAGTGTATGGGAGACAAAACCAAGATCTGCAAGTAAATTCTTGGCCCAAATTAATTCACATGAAGCATATGCCATTGCGCGATATTCAGCTTCAGCACTTGAATGCGTGACCACCTGTTGTTTTTTGCTCTTCCAAGACACTAAATTACCTCCAACTAACATGCAATATCCAGTGGTAGAACGTCTATCTAATGCATTTCCTGCCCAATCAGAATCTGTGTATCTTGTAATATCTATATATACATTGCGTGTCATAACAATGCCTCGACCAATAATTCCTTTTAAGTATCGCAGAATACATTTCATCATGTCAAGATGTTGAGTTGTAGGAGCATGTATATATTGGCTCAATAAGCTAACATCAAATGTTATGGCTAGTCTAGTGATTGTCAAGTAAATAAATTTTCCAACAATCCTTTGATAAGTAATGAATGTTAGGGGAGGTTTGCTTGATGAATCTAACCGTAACTTGCTGTCTAGAGGAGTAATAGCTGGCTTGGTATGCAGCATTTCAGCATCCTGTAGGATGTCTGGGATATACTTCTGTTGGTTAAGAAACACACCCTTGTTGGAAGTAGCCATTTCTATCCCCAAGAAATACTTCAGCTTCCCAAGATCTTTAATAGAGAATTGTCACTGCAGATCAACCTTTAATTTTGCAACAAAGTTTTCATTACTTCCTGTGATAATTAAGTCATCTATATATACAAGTACAATCAACTTGTTTGTAAAATTTTGTTGAATAAACAGTGAAGAGTTAGCATTACTTCTTGTGAAACCAAGTGTCTGTAAAGCAACATTTAATTTGGCATGCCATGCCGGTGGGCTCTGTTTCAATCCATAGATGGATTTGTGAAGTTTGCAGACCAGGTTAGGAGAGTGACTTTGTGAATGTCCTGGGGGTAGCTTCATGAATACTTCCTCTTCAAGTTCTCCATGCAGGAATGCATTGCGTACATCCATTTGATATAATGACCAACCTTGATTAACTGCCACAGATAACAAGACACAGACAATAATAATTTTTGCAACTGGAGAAAAGGTTTCCTTGTAATCGATTCTAAATTTCTGCGAGAACCCTTGAGCTACTAGCTGGGTGGGCTTTAGGCCTTTCAATTGTTCCATTTGAGTTGAATTTTGTCTTGAAAATCCAGCGGTAACCAACTAGATGTTTACCTGCAGGAACAGGCATGATGCTTCATGTCTTATTATCAGTAAGTGCACTCAATTCTTTTATCATAGTCTGCTGCCATACTACTTGGGATTAAGCTTCTTGAAATGACTTGGGTTCATATTCTTCAGAGATAGAGGTGAGGAAGGCTCGGTGATTCGAGAATAATTTATCATATGACAGAACTGTATAGACTGGATGCTTGATAGTATATGTTACATACTCTTGTAATCTGGGAGGAGGCTGACATGTTCTGTGAGATATTCTTCTAGGAACTTCATCACCTTAAATAACAGGGGCTTCTATATTGGGCTGAAGAACATCAGGTGTTTGACATGCACCTAGAAGATCCACAATAATGGTGGAATGAGATTGATCACTAATGGGTTGAACTCTAATATCTGGAATTTCATGAACCTGTTATGGTAGCGAACATACATTCTGATCATAATAGCTGGAACTAGGCAGCAAAAACAAGTTAAAATCATCTTCTTCTTGACTTATGGCAGGGTAATAAGGAGTATTTTTAGAAAATCTAACATCTCTTGAAACATACATTTTTTTTTGTGAGAGATCATAACATCTATATCCCTTTTGTGTTTGAGAATACCCCAAGAAAATGCATTTGACAGCTCTGGAATCAAGCTTGTCCCGTTTTGATGAGGGTAAGTGCATAAAACATGAGCATCCAAATACCTTTAGATGTGCCAATTTAGGACTTGTAACCTGCAAAACTTCAAAAGGAGTTATAAAATCCAGCACGCGGTAGGTAAATGATTTATGAGATAGACAACCGTAAGAACACCGTATGACCAAAACCTCTTTGGAACGTGTATTTGTAACATTATAGCATGAGTTTTTTCAAGCAGATCATGATTTTTCTGTTAAGAGACTCCATTTTGTTGTGGTGTACCAATATAACTAGTCTGATGCAATATGCCATTAGAATGTAAATAATGTGTCATGTTTTTGGACATGTATTCTGAGTCATTATCTGATTGGAATGTTTTAAAATGACCAGAGAATTGATTATTAATTAACATATGAAAATCCTGAAAGCAAGAAAAAACATCGCTCTTAGCCTTTAACAAATACACTCATATGACTCTAGAAAAATCATCAAAAAAGATTACAAAATATTTATAACAATCAAGAGACATATCGAAAGGTCCCCATACATCTGAGTGGATAAGTTCAAACGCATGAGATACATGTGTAGTAGAATTATTAAACGAAAGTTTAGATGATTTGGAAAAATGACAGATCTCACATTCAAGAGGTTTCGAGATGGAAACTGAATTTATTTTGCTAAGTACATAATATGACGAATGTCTTAAACGACAATGCCATGTTAGTGGCTCATATGATATTTTTAAACTAGTCTGAAGGCTTTTGGGAATGATTATGCTGAAAAAATAGTAGAGACCATGCAGGAAAAAAACCTTCACCAATCGTCTTCTTGGTTAATCGGTCATGAAATATAACCTTATGATGAGTGAAAGTTACATCACAATTGAAAGTAGAAGGTATCTTACTGATCGAGAGTAATTGAAAAGGAAAAGAAGGAACATATAGAACATTATACATGACTTTAGAGACAATCTTAATTTTTCCCTTACCCTTCATAGGAGACCCCTTCCTATTTGTTATTAAAATAAAGGCAGGAGAAACAAATATTTCAAGGTTAGAGAAATTTATCAATTTGTTTGACATATGATCAGTGGCTCTAGAATCAACAATCCAAAGATCATGCATATTATCAAGTTCTGATGCAGTCATAAAAGCAGTCAGAATACCTTGGCTAATGTTTATGTTTGTCTCTACTAGAAAATCTATGAGGTGACTGATCAATGTAGCTGAGTTTTGTTGATGTTGTTCCTGTCCAGTAGTTCTAATGATTTTAGACTGCATCTTCCCATGGTTGTGTTTGTTCTGCAAATAATTGGCAAAATCTTGTATCAAGGCAGCGGGGTTGGCAGTGAAGTTATCAGTTGACAGAGTTGAATCTGCCAGATGTGCTTTATAGTTCGTTCTCTTCTAGAGTCCTCTTTGCTCATTAGAAAATCTGGGTTTGAGTTCTAGATGCAGTTGTCAACACCGGTTAGTGAGGTGTCCAGTATTATGATATTAGCTGCATTTCAACTCTAAACTTTTTCCCTTGAATGATCTGCCATCACTCGCTTATTTTGATAAAAAAAAAAAAAAAAGCATGCTCAGGCATACCAGAACTGGAGTTCTCACTACGGGGCATTGTCTTGACATGATAATCACGGGTAGCTGCTGTTCTAAATTAAGTTTCATGATTCATCACCTTCCTGCGAATTTCTTCTCGTTGAACTATTGCTGTAACTGACTCTAGAGATGGTAGGATGTGGCTCCGTGGATCTTCAAAGTCAGAACTGAGGCTTACCAAGAGTTAGAAAATTTTGTCTTCCTCTGTTCTTCTACGTAGGACAGCTGCATCACATGTGTAAGGGCGATAAATCTCTAGTTCATTCCATAGACTTTTCAAATTTCCCAATAGTTTAAACAAATGGTTTATTGTCTTGATGAAGATTTGCAATTTCACGGTGAATCTAAAAAATCCGTGCTACATTGTTTTGGTTGCCATACATGTCGCGAATGGCATTCTAAAGATCATGTGCAGATTCAGAGTAGCTGAAAATTTCAGCCAAATTTTGTTCCATAGAATTAAGAATCCAAGACATCACCAACTGATCTTTGGATAACCACATTTCATATTCGGGAGGGTCCACATCTGGAGATGAAATTGAATTATTAATGAATTCCAATTTTGATCTTCCACAGAGAGTAATAGTGACGACTTTTGACCAAGGAAGATAATTGAATTCATTTAGTAATACTGAACTCAATCGTTGAGCAGTATTGATGTCATCAGTATTATTGTTGAAAAAAGGAGTTACCTTTAAGCTGGAACTTTCTTTCATAGTGGCTGTAGAAAATTCTTCCATAAGAGCAGAGACTAATGCT
>Ga0325404_1005638_pt1 | contig 13173 bp, 7 predicted proteins | sample PopdelMetagenome_18_FD_205664 | JGI IMG/M metagenome (GOLD analysis project Ga0325404, IMG submission 205664) | Populus deltoides microbial communities from Bellville, Georgia, United States - Xylem-Control-R1 | ecosystem: Host-associated > Plants > Phyllosphere > Stem > Wood/Secondary xylem... | reverse complement strand
TAGTCACCCCAACACTCAATTCGTCATCATCCTTGTTCTATATCATTTGTTTTTAAGAATCATCACATCAAGTGAGAAAAGGTACATGTTTTTTGTTGTAACTCATTTTGAAAATGTTAATTTTTTTGGTATTTTTATGTGTATATATAATTTGTTTGTGTGTTTGCTTGTTTTATAGCTTTTTTTTCATAGAAATATGTTGTATGAATATATGATTTGTACATGTTATGGTTTATTTGAGATTTTGAAAAATTATTTGTTTGTAATTTGATGAAATTGAGTTTGAATTTGTGACTTGGGTGTTTTGCAATGAAATAAATAATGTCTTATTTAATGAATATGTTTTATATTTTGTCAATTTTAGTGTTAAGTTGAAAATTTCAGTAAATATGGAGGAATTTGAATTTTTATAGAAAATTGATAATGATTTAAAGGTTTTATTAAAAGATTGAATAAATTTAAGCTAAACCAATGATAGGTAATTAGTTAGGTACTGATAATTTGTCTAGTTTACATTAATAATTAATACATGTTTTCATCAATATTCTATATAGGTTTCATATCAGTAATGGATGATTATTGGATGTATCAAGTTTCACCTGAAGGGTTACGCAAGGTAGATTATTATAATAGAGTTGATGGTTTTATTAAATACACACTATCTAATCAAAAAAATATTAGTGGATGTGGTATTAGATGTCCATGTAAGAGGTGTAAAAATAAAAAGTTTCTTGATCCAGATGTTGTTATGATGCATCTTCTACAAAAAAAAAGGTTCATGGACAAATACTTGTGTTGGATTGCACATAGAGAACCATATGTTCCTTATGAGATCATGGTAGAAAAGATTGTTAGGTCAACTTCTAGTTCTAGCAGCGTGCATAGAGTTGTAGATGATAATAGTAATCATTATAAAAGTATGATTATGGATGTAATATGAATCAATCAGGGTGATGTAGGTGAGTGTTCAATCATAGATAAAGAACCAAATGCAAACGTAACTAGGTTTTCTGATCTTTTGAAAGATCCCAACAAACCATTATGGAATGGATGCATAAATCATAATAAATTATCGATCGTTGCACAGGTGTTCACCATCAAGTCAGTCATAGATTGAGCGAGGCCGGTTACAACAGAAATGTTGAATGGGCGAAAAGCATTTTGCATGAAGGGAATAGGATGAAAGAGAACTTTTATACTGATAAATCCATGATGAAACCCCTTGGCATAAGACCAGAAAATTGACATGTGTCTAAACTTTCATCTGTTGTACTACCTAAAAACTACATGCAAAACATGTGAGCATGCTCGGTATAAACTCAGAACTTGTAGAAGAAGGACTCTTGTTGCATATAGAAAACTGAGATACTTCCTAATCACTCCTAGACTGCAAAAGTTATTCATGTCTTCAAAAATTATTGAGCACATGACATGGAATTATTCACATGATGTCGTGGATAGAGTCATGGTGACCTTTCTGATGGTGAAGCCTCGAAATATTTTAATAGGATGCATCATCAATTTCAATGGAACCACGGAACATACGTGTTGAGTTATGTCAAACAGATTCAATCTATTTGGGTCATTTGTTGCATCATATTTGTTTTGGCCAGTGATACTCACGATTTACAACTTACCACCAATGATATGTGTATAAGGCAATAGTTCATGTTCTTATCTATGGTCATACCTGATCCTAATAGTCCGAGTAAGAATATAGATGTTTGTTTTCGACCGTTGATTAATGAGTTAAAGCACTTGTAGTCATCTGAGACTTTGACGCATGATGTCTCAAAAAATAGAGTTTTCAGATGAAGACAACTTTGATGTGTACTATCAATGATCTTTCTGTGTATGATATGGTTTTTGGTTGGAGCACGTAAGGAAAATCAGCATATTCATACTATATGAAAAATAGCAAGGTTTCCATCTTAACAAATAGTAATAAGTGTCTTTTATTATTGATATAATTAACGATAGAATTTAAATCATTAACGATAAATTTTCTTATGAACAATATATTATCATCCATGATTCCGTCTATAAATGTTTCTCAAACATAATTAGTGTTTATATGTCGATATATAGAAAAATTCAGGTAATAATACGATTTCGTGTATTATAATCTTGTAGATGTTGTAGTAATGTAATGTTATTCGAAGAAGAAATTCACTTATGAACCAATTAATTGCAACCAGTTTTTGAACTTTGTCTAGTTGTTCAGTCCAGCCCTTCAGCTATATAGATATTCCACATGCCCTTTAAATTTCCTAATGTTTAATCATGGTTACTATCAATATATACTATAGTTTTATTTATTTATTTTTAAATTTTAAATAGAGCCCATTCAGTCTCATAATACAGCATTTCAGTTGACTTTGTAGAGACCAAATACCTTAGATTTATCTTAAAAATTGCAACATGCATTAACAGCATTCTTCTTCAAATGTATCAATTGCAACATGAAAAGCTGTATTAATTAGAAAGGTACAGACAAAATCTTTGTTTTTTTGTCATAGGAAAGAATGGGAACTTAACAACACCTTATTGTTGGAACATTATTTGAACCATGGCTAGCATAGTTTGGACACTGTTATAAAACATGTATACTATCAGTTTTTATGACAAATTTTGGCTGCAAATAAAAAAAAAAGTATGAATAAACTTTTGTGTGTTGGAAATTGGTGATTTAAACAATCAGTTTAACATTATTTTGAATTTATGTTTAATTTCATGGAGGAAAAATAGTGAATAAATAAAAGGAACAAGTAGATAAAAAATAATAATAATAAAACAATTTCAATTATAAATTTAAATGCTTGACCCAATGATCCATAGAACTAGAACCCGTCCTAAGCCAAGCTTGCTTTTGAAACACCTAAAAAGTTAACCTGGTCAAAATTGGATAACTGAGCTAGTTTACACTTGAGTGAGACTCGATCAGTGATTTTTTTTAATTCAAAACAATGTTGTTTCATTAAAAAAATAAAATAATAATAATAATTTAAGTCAACCCACCAATAAACAAGTTGATCTATGATACAGACCTTAGCCAAATTCTTATAATATTAAAAACAAATTCTTGAAATCAATGAAGATAGAAAAATAAAGGAAATCTTTGAATCTTCACCGAATTTTAATTTTGTAATTTAATGTTAAGATAAGCCATCCCACATGAAAAAACAAAAACAAAAAAAAATGATTGGTATCATCCATATAGGATAAAAAAAGGTATTGCCAAATTATGGGTAGTATTTCACATTAATTTCAAATACAAGAGAAGATGAAACCAATATTATAAATATATTTTTAGATGTTATAAAATTTGTTAACTATGAAACGACAAAATGATGTATGTATTTAATACAATGAAATAAAAATATATTAAATGAAAAGTAAAAAACATCATGAGCGCTAATTAAATATTAAAGTGGAAAATTACTTTTTCTAGTTAGAAGTTAAAATTGATACAAATATAAATATTTTATATCAACCATTTCTTTTATATATATAATCTTTTTTTTTTTGTCTTGGAGATTTACTATGTATGTTAAACATATGATTTTCATTCTTACAAATACAAAATATAAATACAACTAATATATCTTAAATTTAATTTTAAGATAAGCTATCACACATGAAAATGAAATTAAAAAAAAAAAAAAAACTTCATTGGTATCATCCACATAGGAAAAAATAGGATTGCTAATGAGTTGAACCATTTATGAGTGGTTTGAATTTTAATCAAATAGATTGTTATAGCCATTTGATGTCATTATTGTATCCTTTGTCTCTTGAATATACAGACCTATATCGTCATGAGTTTTGATTCCTAATGGAATAATTAGAAAATTTAACTTCTTATAAAAACATTGGTCCGACGAAGTGCATGATATATTAATAGCTATATACATAGAAAACTAAGTTAAAATGACATTTGACGTTAATCTATATAGTAGGAGTCCATTGTCATCTAATGATGGTGGATGTTGAAATCAACATCAATAAATATATAAGAGCGTAAATGTCTTTTTATATACATTATTAATTAGAAAATGCTATACAATCTCATCTTTTTTTCTTCACTATTCAAATACCCTTCTTATTCTACTATAAAAGAATGTGATAAATATTAATAAAATCTAATGGGTTCTAGTTAATTGGCACAAACTACACAGCGGGTAAATATCAATTTTTGAAAAAATATAAACAAAATATTAAGAGTATAGAAAACATTTTAATAATATTATTAAACTTAACCAAGTGAGTTAATTTTTAAATTTCCACTCAACTCTTTACTAGACCCAAATAACATGAGTCTAACAACAATGTCAAACCCAAACATTTTAGGTCGCAGCCACGTCAAATCCAAATATCATGCCAGACCCTCGCGTCTTGGGTCTAGCAACTATGTCACACCTACGCCTAGGCCTAAGCCTGGTAACCATGCTAAACCCATGCACCTTTTATTAAAATATAGGAATTCACTTATAATTGTTCTTAAAACATTTATTTTGTATTTTTCATCTTTTTCTTTTTAACCAAATATATTTTTATTTTTTTTATATTATTTGTTTTCTATTTTAGGACATTAACTATATGCATCCCAAAAATTCACTTAATTGTTTTTATTAATCTCTAATTTTAGTGAAGAAATCATCTACAAAATTGCACAAATTAAGATAGTCAAAAGAACAATAAGTCTTTTACATATACAATATTTTTTTTCCCTGCAACTTAATGTATCAATTCAAAAGTTTTATCTTATGATCATATATTTTAAATTTTCATATATACTAATAGTTATAATGTAGAATCAACTCTCCTTGTAATAAATTTTGACAATTAAATCATGCAACATCTCAAATTTAAAAAAGCATGAACCCTTTAAAAAATTGTCCAACACTTGAATGGAAACATAAAATTAATATTTTCATTCACAATGCATACAAAAAAAAATTATTTTTAAAGACTTTAAATAAATCACTTAGACCTCAATATTGTTTTTTTCATTCTTTCCTCTTCAAATATAACAAATTTATTAAATAAGTTGCACAAATAAAAATGAGTTTGTAGTTAAGTTCTACTGCATATGAATGAAAACTCCTGCTTGAATGAGGCAATGTTTGTTTTTTCAATCCAATCATATTTTTCAAAAATTTTAAATTTTTTAACCCAAACTCATAGGTCTAAAATGGTTGTCAAGCTGACCTGGGTCTAGCATAGCTGTCAGGCCCACGATCCTTAGGTCTGGCAGCTATGCAAAACCCCAAGATACATGAGAATGGCGAACTTGTCTGATTTGGCAAACAATGAACAAAGAGGACAATTGTGCACTTTAGTTGTCATGAGAAAGAAAAGAAAGAAAAAACACAAAAAATCGATCACCAATGGCAATCCAATCATTATTTATCTACACACGCCACATCATGTGAAAAAGGACACGGTTGCGAATCCAGTTAGACAGCGTATGGCAAGATTTGGCCACTAGAAAACGTCATACGCGCCTCTTTAATGGCTGGGTGTCACCCATTCGCTGGGGCGTAAGGAACACGCGCTCGCAGCTTTTTGATTTAAAAATAACAAATACATCGTGAAAATACTAAAACGCCCTCATGGTCCTCTTAATTGCACAAAATACCCATGTAAAAATACTAAAATACCCCTAAAGGCAAAGCTTCTTTTTTGTCTTTTCTAAGGCTAAAAGTATTATCTGACTGTATTTGGAAACTTAAAAAACATGAATATCCTTGTGGGAAAAAGCCAAAAAAACGTTTCTCCACTTGCGAAAAGATGAGTAATTGAAGTGAAACTACTATTACAATCCACAATAAAAGATCTCTTGATTTACAGTGATTTTCTCATACTATTTAGCTTTTGTTATAATTATATTCTCTTTTTAAACTGGCCTAATCAATAATCATTAAAGGATTTCATGTTAATTTCAAATACAAGAGAAGAAGAAACCAATATTATAATTGTGTTTTTTTATATCATAAAATCTGTTTTTTACAAAATGACAAGAAGATGAAATAAAAATATAATAAATGATAAAATAAACGCTAATTAAAGATTATAGTGGGAAATTACTTTTTCTAGTTAGAAGTAAAAATTGATACAAATATAAATATTTTTGAAGATTTACCATGCATGTTAAGTACATATGATTTTTGTTCTTACAAATGCAAAATATAAATACAACTAATATATCTTAAATTTAATAGAAAAAAATAAAGATAAATTACAATAATCTCTTGAAGGCATTATGAAATTATAGAAACCATAAAAATGATTTTTTAATGTTTAAAAATTAGCTCAACTTAATAATTTTAAAAAAGAGAGATGACATTAATTAAAAATCAAATTAAAAAAATACTAAAAATAAGTAAACAAGGCTAGAGACAAGGCTTGAAAGACTGGGCTATGCTTATTTTGATTTTACACTTACACAATGCTGTGGGAAAATTTTGAAAGTCATTTATTGTTTAATTTGATGGTAATTAAAATAAATAAGTATGAGATTTGAAGGATTTAAATTTTGAAGGAGAAAATATATTTCTTATGTCAAAGTCTCCACTTCTTATTTATATAGTTTTTTTATTCTTATTTTTTTATGAAAAATATTTTTTTTGTTAGCATCCTCATTTTTTAATAAAAACTTAAGGTAATTGCAAAAATATCAATAGTTTAAATTAAAGAGGAGAATTTCTATTTTTCAAGAAAAAACTCTCATTTCCTTAGTGTTGATCTTTTGGGTGACGTATTCATATTCTTATAAGTTTTGATAATAACAATTAAAAAAGTAAAAATAAAAATATTATCTTATTGTAAATAGGTTTATTTGAAGAATATATTGATATGCAAAATGAAAAGAAGTCCAAGAACAAAGCAAGACTTAGAATTAATATTTATTTTAGTGTAATATGTAAATTTGTATATCTAGAACAACACTTAGTACATTTTTTTTTTTTGGCAAAAACATGTCTTTTAATTAGTAGCTTGTTTTTTAAAATAAAAACTTATCATCATCTATAAAAGAAAATCTCAAATAAAATGAAATAAAAAAAAAATCATGTCTTTATAACATTTATGTTATTATATGAAAAACAAATTAAAGGAATGACTAATTCATGAAAACCATAATAGTAGTAGTAGTATATAATAATATAATAGCACTAACAATAATAATATATAAGAAAATGATTTTTTTAGCTTAGGAGAACAAGCCCTCGTTACTAAAATTGTTCCTTTTTTTTATTGAGTGTACAATGAATCATCCGCTTAATAGAAAATAATTTCAGTAAAAAACATGTTGTCTACTACAAAAATTATTTGGCGATGGAGGAGGCTGGAAAATCAGAGTATAAGTGTTCTGATACCAAAATCTAAATTCTAAACTTGTTTTAACCTAAAAACACCATAAAACAATTCTTAAGAACCTTAATAAACTCATTATCCTAAATCCCTCTCTAATAATCTAAACACCAAAAATTCAACTGAATAAAAAAACTCTACAGACATTAATCTATTTTCTTGCATGTTCAAAGAGAAACATCATCTTCATTGAACTCCATTCTCTAAGAAATATACATGTTATCAAGATCAACCTTTTATGGTCAACATGTGATCAATCAAACTTTCTCTCTCTTATATTTCTTTTTTTGATGACTCTCTCATCTCTCTAGCTTAAAATCAAAGCACTAAAATATAAAAATGAAGCTTATGATCAATATGTGAAAACCTAAAATATCAAGGACCAAATATTAAAAAAAATTAAATGACCAAAATGAAGCTTTTCATGCCTTTTGAATAGTAAAGATGAAAATGGTTCTTGTGCTTTTAATTATTTTCAACAATAATCTATTTTTTTTAAATAATATTTTATTTAATATCATAATATTTTTGACATCTCAAATATGTGAGATGATACAGATCAACTCATCATGACAATCCTAAGGTTAAGGATCAAGAAGCTAAAAAAGACATTGAATGGGCTTGGTTTAGAGTATTTGAGTAAAGTATGAATTCAATGAGGCTTCAACACATATGGGGCAGCCTATAATCAACTAATACATGGGCAAGAAAGGCTCAATTCAACCTCAACTTGGGCTTAGGCTAACGGCATAATTTGGTAGCTTTGTTTAAACAACTTTTCATGTTCTATAAGAAAAAACAGGTGGCGGCAATTAATGCTAACATTACAAGGATATTTTAACTAAATATTTTGGAAGTTTCCATCTTCTATAAGGATACTTAATGGTAGCAACAAGGTTTTCCTTGCGTGGAAAAGATTACTTAAGATTATCCTAACTATAAAAGGAAACTAAAGGTGGTAGCAAAAGAGGAATAATTGTCTTTACTATTTTTTTCATATTTTGCAAGGATTTCATGATCTATAGCAAGTCAGTGGGTAAACACAATTAGCTAATTGTTGGGTGGGGATTTGAATTTTAATAGTATTAGTGTCTTGATTCAAAGTCATCATGATGTCATGCTTTTTATCTCAAATTTAATTTTTAGCTTTCTAATATTATATTCAAAGTTTCTTGTGGGTTCTGAATTTTATATTTATAGGGTTCACATTAGTTAGTATTAGAAATTAGCTCTAAAAATTAGGTTATATTCTTAATTTTTCAAGTTTTCTGGTTTTAAATTTTAGTGTTTTTCATTCTCCTACTCCTTTAGTTGCAACATTAACAAAAAAAAAAAGTTCTATTGATTTTGTTACTGTCATAGAAAATTAGTAACCATAAAAACATAAAAAAATTGTTATTGCAATTTTAGTTTTATATGGGGGTTGAATTAAAACTTGATAAAAACACATATAAACTAATATTCTTGGGGTTTTGGGTACCATAACATTAGATATTAAATTGGGGTCATTTGGACACATTTTTGCTTTGGTTTCAATTCTGACTTGTATAAAACTCATAACATGTAAGTTTGTGTTGACATATATTTTCATGTTTTGTTATTGTTAAAATAGGCCAAATTAGTATACTTAAGTTAAATTTAGGATATTTGGGTCATAATACCTTAGTTTTATTGATTTCACATCTATTATAATTTGTGTTTTCATATCATCTATATTTTACATGAATTTATTTTCTTTGATTTTGTTGAAATTTAATTCCTAAAGAGTCATAAATACGAGTGGAAAAAGATAAAGTTAAGCATATTAGAGTGAAAAGTCATATTTGTGTGAAACCCAAGTGGTGTAATGATATATTTTGCTTGCTACTAATGTATTTTTCATATTAAAACAATGTCTATAAAAAATGATACATCAGCACCATGGAAGATGGACAATCAAGCTTTTAGGTTTCAAGCCCTACAACAACAATTGAAGAGGATGATTTTGATGTTTGGTGAGGTGTGAGACGAAATAGAGAGGCAAAAGACTATGATTACTAGTTTGCAAGATGAGTTGGGTAGAAGGAGTTCCAATCCGAGGAGGCCCGGCATGCTAAAGCCATTTTCGATGAGTTTGATGATAAAGACATACATGGGAGAGACAAAGACTATGATAATGTATGCTTGGGTTATGGAGATAGGTTTTGGTAACCTAGAAACTGAAGGGCTGATGGTTTATGACATGGAATTCAGCCATAAATGTGGTTTTAAAATCTTTAGGCATCGTGATGGATTGGATAGGGATTTAAGAAGTATAAAGATGAAAATCCCAGCATTTCAAGGTAAATCGAAACATATTAGAGTGGGAAAGGAAGGTTGAGTGGGTTTTTATATTGCCATTGCTACTTGAAAGAGAAAAAGATAAAACTCATAGTTATTACATTTATTGGTTAAATAATAATATGGTGGGATTAACTTATTTTGAATAGGAGAAGGAACTAATAAAGGCCCATGGACACATAAGATGAGATGAATGTCATAATGAGAAAGAGTTCCATCCCTAGTCACTGCTATATGAAGTTGTTTCATAAATTACAAAACTTGAATCAAGGATCTAAAAGTGTGGAGGATTACCACAAAGAGATGAGAATTGTTATGATTCAAGCTAATGTAGTGAAAGATAAGAAGGCAACTATGATGAGGTTTATTAATTGGTTAAATTGAGATATAGCTAATATAATATAGTTATAAATTATATGGAGTTATAGGATATGGTATATGGCTATAAAGGTGGAGAGGTGACTTTAGAGGAAAGGCAATATATGTTAAGTATTTAGTTTAGGATCTTCATCATCATAGAAGCTGAATTTGAGGAGAGAAGGGGTTACTTAAACAAAGCTTTTTTAAGGTGCTAAGGTCAAACCATCTAAAGCAAAAAAAAAGGTCCTTATAGAATCTAAAGGTAAATCTAATACTCAACCTACTTGTAACCATGATATTAAATGTTTTAGATGTTTAGGGATTGGATAAATTACTTCTTAATGTCTAAACAAGAGGTGATGTGAACCTCATGATCATGTAGTCACGCAACCTACAATCAGGATTAAAATCTAGTCTCGAAAAGCTAAAATAGGTATAATAGGAGTGTGACATGATAGAAACTTGTCCTAAGACACCAACACTATTGGAATGAAGTAGAATGATGACATGAAGTCAGTTAATCTTCGATAAGTCAGATTCAGTTCATTCAAGAACTGAAAAATGCAAGAATCACTCTCACACATTAAAACTGAAAAATTCAGAAGTCATATTCATCAATGGCTGCTGAAACTTAGGTTACATAAGTTTAAATAGTTCTTGAAAAATTAATCTAATGGATCTACCTTAGTGGACTAATTTGGCCTACTTACAAAACTGACTCAAAAACCTAAAACTAAAAAAAAACCATAACATCATCCAAATAAACATTGGATACTAGTTGAAGACAAAGTATTAATTAAGCCCAAACAAGCCTTGGGTTGTAGCTAACAAAATAAAATAAAGCCCATAATATTAAATTTGTATTCTACCATAAGAAAAGGAGAAGGAAATAAAATATTACAAAACTGATTCAAAGCTTATTTATAACCTTCCATGCAGCTCATTAATCCTAGAAACAAAAGGAAAAGGTAGCCATCCATGTTGTTTTCAAGTTGTCGTACGATTATTTGTTTTCTTTGTTGTCCTCTTCTTATGGCCCAAATAAGGTTGGATTGGGCCCCTCTTGCACATTGATAAGATGTACTAGGGCCTCCTCTTGATACTCTAATGGGCCCTTTAAATCTGACTTGGTCGAAACCTTCAAAACCAATGCTTTCAATGTCTTTTTCAATACATTTATCTTGGACCAAGTCATTGGACCATTTGGAACATGTAATAGGTCCTTGCTGATGTTTATGGGCTAATCCACTTCAAAAGGTTTATGACTTTAAAGGATCATGATGAGATTGAATCTAAAAGTGATAGATCTAAAGAAGATGAGATACCACAACTTAAGGGTTATAATGATGAAGATGTGGAGTACCTAGTTCAAGGTGAATCTTTGGCTATTAGGGGTGCATTTAAAGTTCAGATTAAGGAATATGATATGGAGCAACAAAGGAAAAATATCTTTCATACGCGATGTCATATTCATAATAAGGTATATAGTATGATCATTTATGAGGTAGTTGTGTTAATGTTTTCAGTACTACTCTTGTTAGGAAATTGAATTTGAACACTGTTATGCATCATAAACCTTATAGATTACAATAGTTGAATGAATGTGGTGAAGTTAGGGTTACAAAACAAGTCTTGGTTTTGTTTTTTATTATAAAGTATTCTGATAAATTATTATGTGGTGTGATTCATATGCATATGAGTTACTTGTTTTGGGGTCATCTATGGCAATTCAATAGGAGGGCAATGCATGATGGTTTTAGGAATAGGTATTTTATTGTAAAAGATAGTAAGACCATCATATTTATACCATTATCCCTAAACAAGTTTATGAAGATCAAATGAAATTAAAAGATAGTACGACCATCACACTTATACCATTATCACCTAAACAAGTTTATGAAGATCAAATAAAATTGAAAGGGAAAGTGAGGCTTGTGAGAGAGAAAATACAAGTGAGAAATATAGTGAGAGAAGATAATTAGATTCGGCCACTGATGAAATAAATATAAATTTGGTCAAGAGTGGCAGTATGACAAGAAGAGCGAAGAAAGTAAGGGTGAGAAAAGAGGAAAGTATGGAAAAAACAAAGAAATACCTGAATTTTTATGCAAGAGAGTGAGGTTCAAAATACCTTTTATTCTAATAATTTGATGATATGTTAGATGAATTATATGAATCTTGTGTATTTTCAAAAATTAATTTGAAAGTGGATATCATCAAATTAGATGAAAAAAGGTGATGAATGAAAAACTACATTTAAGACTATGTATGGTTTGTATAAATTGTTGATCATACCTTTAGACTTAATAGTGCACCTAGTACTTTTATGAGATTGATGAGTCATGTGTTGTATGTATTCATAGATAAATTTATAGTTGTGTCTTTTGATGATATTTTAATCTTTAGCAAAAGTTTAAATGAGCATATGAAATCTTTATAGAAAACAAGGCTTTTAAAATCTTCTAGCAAAATTTTAACTTGATCTAACGGTTAGATTGAAAGTTATAACCATTAATATAAAACAGTGTAGCCAAGCTCTAGTACATGCTAAGCAACCCTATATATTACTTGGATCATATTGATCAAGGTTTGATCCTTCTTTAAACTTAACTTTATGCTTGACATCACCTTAGAAGAAATTCTCAAAGCTTGTCTAGCCTAAATGTCTTGAATCAGTCCATTGAATTCCCCTTTGATCCCCTTGACTTTTACTCTTATAATTGGTCCAATTAGTATATGTAATGCATCTATGGTGTTGCTTGTTAATTTTTATCAATTATGCTAGTATGATATTAGATTCTTTGTCATATCAGCCTTATTTCCATGTGACCTTCTTTATTATTACTTTTTATTTATATAAATATAATGATTGTTCAATATGTGTGTGTGCACACACACCCATAAACATATATTTTCATATCCAACTAACTTAGTTGCTCGTGCTTCGTTATATGTATAAATTCGAAGTGTTTAATACCATTTTTAAGATCTTATTTTTTTTAATAGGAAAATAAGTGTAAATTTGTAATGTTCAATAAAAAAAGAAATTGCTTTAGTTGGCATATAAGATATAAAATATGTGAATCATTATGTGTAAGTTAGAACATTATATTAGTATAG
>Ga0325404_1005637_pt1 | contig 13173 bp, 5 predicted proteins | sample PopdelMetagenome_18_FD_205664 | JGI IMG/M metagenome (GOLD analysis project Ga0325404, IMG submission 205664) | Populus deltoides microbial communities from Bellville, Georgia, United States - Xylem-Control-R1 | ecosystem: Host-associated > Plants > Phyllosphere > Stem > Wood/Secondary xylem... | reverse complement strand
AAAAAAAAACAAGTTTTATACACAAGTAAGGAAAACACGTGGGACAATATGTAAGAATGTAACGATGGATAGAAGGAAAAGATGTGGTTGTGTGTGGGTATGATATTTTTGTTTCAAGTTATCTTTAACTTATCCTCTATATTTATAAACCTTTGATTATTAGCGAGTTGATAGTTGTTAAAAAAGAATTAATTTAACTTAAAATTTTAAGTTTTTATGTAAAAAATTTTAGATTTAAAACTTGTATAGATTGATATTATCTAGTGTTTAATTTTTATTAAATAAATATAAATAATAAGATTTTTATTTAGATTCTAAAAGTATATTAAAAAAATTAATTTAAATTATTAAATAAAATTTTAAAATATAATTTATAGGCAAACCTGTTGGAAGTAGGGTAGGATTGTAATCCTGTCGCACGGAATGGGTTGTGTGTTCTTCCTGAAGCTATCAATTAATTAAGTTAAAGAACATTGAAATACGCTAGATATTATTACAAGAGTACTTCAATGATACAATAATGTCGGAGGCAACATGTTGATTGCGTGTTAACATCAATACGTTAGTCATATGTCAATCTATTGTTCACGTTAAAACCTCTCGACTCTCGAGCGAGGTAGGATGTCTAAACGAGAATTCAAGAACCTTCGAGGAGGGTTGCAGTGGAGAATCTGAGACAATTTGAATGTCAAAATGCGACATTGCAAGAAAACGTCAAATTTAATATCTAAAATCATTTGGAGGTGTGTTAGATGCTTAACCCTACAAGTGACAACAACACTTTAGTCAACAGTGTCTTTTTAGTGTTGAATTGGTGTGAAAATGGGTATCGGCAAAATCAGCACTCTCCAGAAGAAATGTGATAGTTTCCCTTAATCAGAACAGAAATCTGTGATGCCAGACCATCATTTTCCAACAATTTTGAATGTGGAAATCTCAATTTTTCTAATATTATAATATAGTGCACGACCATACATTAGTTTCTTAGAATGTTTGTTAACAAACACTCTTCTTTTTTTAATTAATATATGCATCCATGAATCTAGAGGCGAGCTACCATAATTTTTTTAATTTATCAAAATTTATTTTTATTTTTTTGTCTTTTATAAGGGTTACACGTATAGTATAATATATATATATATATATATATATATATATATATATATATAATTTTATAAAACAATTCACTCGCTAGAGAATAATATAAATTATATATTGAAACCTTACCTAATAGTTTAAACTTTAAGATTGAGATGATTTTTTAGCATGGTATTAAAGTCTTGATTACCAAGAAATCACGAGTTCGAATATCATCATTTTTATTTATTTGATAAAAATTAAACACAAGATATTGTGAGTCTGTATAAGTTTCAAACTCAAGGGGCTTTTATTTGAGGGAGTATATTAAAAAATAATATAAATCATATCTTGAAACTTTATATGACAGCTTAAGTTTTTAAATTGAGATAATTTTTTGACATTTATTTATACCTTTATCTCCACACCTGCATGAATTGTTACTAGAAATTTTTAGATAAATTTAGTCTCGAACAAAATTATATAAAATGCATATTTTATATTTAACTATTGATTTAATATACAAATGATGTGATGGAATAAATCTATCTATGACAGTTTCTTCAATACCAAGGCTTGCAAGTTATTGCAATTGAAAAGTCATGGGATTTATAGTATGATATATTTAATTCATCTTTGAATTCTTCTGAATTAGGCCTGAATTAACTGTTTGGTGGATTCCTACACCTTAATCTCTACCTATCTTCCTCGCCCTCTTCAATGGGCAATCAAGATATAAACAATGACCATTGATCATCAAAGTAAAACAAGATGTTGTTGCCATACATTTGTACTAAGTTTTCATTGCAAGCATGTCACACTCAGAACGATTGATCTACATTGTACCCTGGTGAGAAAACAACAAGCAAAAGGGAGCTATAGATCCTACTTCACAGTCTTTAATGCGAGAACAAGAAAAAAAAGAGGTGGGAATGAACATCCATGATGTTAACATTGCAACATCAATTAAAAAAATATATATTTTGCTGTATATTTTTATTGATACACTACCTAATTTCTCGATTTGCCATATGGCCTAGTAATGATGGTGAGAGAGGAACAATTTTGATCATTGAAACCTTATCCAACTACCCCAAGGAGCAAAGTTTTTAGACAGGGGGCCAACGTTGTTGGCAAAATCTTGTGTTCGGATTTATGATTCAAGGGGGTTTTTAACGATCAACAGTCATATAAACTCCTCGTGCTAAAGTTGATAAATCTTTCTGAGTAGAAAATGGTAATCATGACATAGAACGATGATAATCATGACTTCATTTATGAGCATCAGTTTGTGTAGAAACCTTCACTTGTATCTAGGAAAAGATCAAATGACAGATCATTGTTTGGTGTTTTTGCTTTGGTTTAATGCCTTGATCAAAGCATTACGAAAGAAATATAGTATGGTGTTACTGCGGCAATGTGATCCTAACTATTTTTTTATAAAAAAATATTTTTTAATTAAAATATATTAAAATAATATATTTTTTAAATTAACATATTAAAATTATTAAAACACTAAATAGATATTAATTTAATATTTTTTAAATAAAAATAACTAAAAACATTTTAAAAAAAAATCCGTATTATCAAACAGAACTTTTAAATGTTAATTTTTTTTATTTTATGTGGCATGGTTCTTTTCCGGCACAACTATAAAATACAATCTGTTTAGGAGTATTGTTGTGGTTATTTTTTAAAATACTTTTCATGTCAAAATGTATTAAAATAGTTTTTTTTTAATTTTTTAAAAATTATTTTTGAAATCAGCGCATCAAAACGATCCAAAATATAAAAAAATAATTTTTTATAAAAAAAATTAAAATTTTTAGAAACACACCGCATTGCCAAACTTTCTCTAAAAACTCAACTTTGAGCCACGGTTTAAAAAAAATATTTTGAAGTTGATATGGTTATTTTGATAAATCAATTCATTATTGATCAAAAACATATATATTTTTAAATAACTCTTTAATAGAAATATTTTTTAGCAGGGAATTCTTTTTTCTTTTCTTTTTTTTTAGAGAATCGTTTCACAATATTAGTTACATAAAATCAAAAGGTGAGGCCTCAGATTGTGGAAAAATTAATAGCCACTTAACACACATATTCAATTGATAAAATCAATATTTAAATAAATAAACTACATCGAAAAAAATATGGTCAATATACTCGATTGCAAAAACCATAAAAGCCTCTGTATACTCACAGAAAAATCATCTCTTTTAGCAATATTACACTTGTAGGTATAATTAGGTATAATTGCCTTGGATCCAATATAGGTAAAAAAAAAAATCTAACATGACTGCCACTGAAATTGATAAAATTTCTTCTATATAATTAAACAAATGTCACACAACAACTATACAAAAGACAAAGAGGATTGCTTGAAATTGCAGTGACATTTCCTTCAAATTAATATGGGCATAACTCTCAAAATAATTGTCATTAGAATTTAATTTTGATGGTATATATGGAAAAATGAATTTAATTTAACCGAGTATCTTCCCAAGTAATTCGTTTAAACCTAACCCAATCTTCGTGCCTGGTGTCGGATCGACTTGCTAAATGGTTTTAGAAAGTGTTTGGTATTATAGTTATGGTTATCTTTCAAAGTATTTTTTACTCGGAAATATATTAAAATAATATTTTTTTATTTTTAAAAAGTTATTTTTGACATTAGCACATCAAAATGATCTGAAAACATTAAAATAATATTAATTAAAAATAAAAAAATTAATTTTTTTAAAAAATATTTTTAAAATATAAAAACAGACAGGACATTAATAACATTATCAGAAATTCCATGCAAATTTCCCTTTCTTTCATCTTTATCCACGCATCATTAGGGTAAGTAAAATTTAAAAAAGGTGTAATAATGAAGGTTGTGCTGTCAATTATAACAAGCTAGGGTTGGTCACGAGCTGGTTGATTGCGTGCTGTAACGCTGTTATTTATAAAGAGGAAAAAACTGATGAGAGAAGGAAAAGGCTGAGAGATTCAGTAGTATCGTTTATTTATTCTGTGGGGACATGTTAAAAACGACAAGTGATGCAGGAGGTAAAGGGGCTATGCAGGAGCCTCTGCCCCCTGTTCAAATACCATCACCTTTCTCCTATTCTCTGTCATTAATATAATTCTTTATTCTTTATTTTCATAGCAGTTTTTTCTTATCATTTGATATGTATATATTTATGGAATATTTTTATAAGAATTTTGAAGAGTTTGATCAGTAAATATGTTAATAGCAAGTTTAGAAGTTTGGTTGCGATTGCTTTTTAAAATGTTTTTTACTCGGAAATGTATTAAAATAATATTTTTTATTTTTTAAAAATCATTTTTGACATTAGCGTATAAAAATAATATAAAAATATCAAAAAAATATTAATTTAAATTAAAAAAATAAAACAATTTCAAATTTTTTTTAAAATATTTTTAAAACGCAAAAACAAACATTACCTGAGTTTTTATAAATTGAAAGCTTATTATCTCTAAATATTTTCACATGTAAACTAGAGCATAATTTCATCCTTAATTAGTTTCCTCACACTACTTAGCAAGATGGTTTCGACATTATTTTTTTCTGGCTAATCAAAAAGTGCCAAGGGAATTCTAATGGCTTGTCATTCTTGGAATGTGGTATTTTATCAGCATTTTTTTTACACACCACGATTAATTTCACAAGTTATCCATATATAATGTAATCTCTCCCTCTCATAAAGAGAATCTTTAATTTCGCATTTAGATATTCCAGAATATATGTCTTTTATAAAAAAAAAAATCAAAGAATTTTTTATTTAATTATATCCTTAGAACGAAAATATAATAAACACAGCAAAAAGTATATGAGTTGACATCATATTTAATATATTATTTAATATGTGTCAAAGCCTAATAAAAATTTCTTGATATGAAAAATGGGATAGAAAATTTACAAATATTTTATTTTTCATGACCAATATTTTATGTTTAAAAGTGTGGTTGCGGTTGTTTTTTAAAGTGCTTTTAACTTAGAAATATATTAAAATAATATATTTTTTAAAATTATTTTTGATATTAGCACATCAAAATGATCTAAAAACACAAAAAAATTAATTTAAAGTAAAAAAATAATTTAATTTTTTTTAAAATAAAAAACAAACGGGAAAAATTTAATAATTTAAAATATCTTTTTAGCCACCACCTAGATGCTTAGGTTGTATATCTTGGATATGACATTGAATATTTTCAAAGTAATCTCGGCATGCTCAAATGATTGCACTCATGCTTTTTAAGTAAGGAAGAAGAGTATCTAACACATTGTTGCAATGCAAGGATTCTAGACGTGTGTTACAATTAGCTTTGATTTGGTAAGTGGTGCTAGAAAGAGATCAAAACTCCACGATTATTACTACAATCTTCACTTTAAACATGCCAAGACTTGGTGCGAATCAGTTGTTCCTATTATTGTAATGTTTTGATTATATTTTAATAGGGATGTTTGTTCTTAGATTCAACATGCTTTTTAAAGAGTTTTCAGATCGGTTTTTAAATGAAAAAATATTAAATTAATATTTTTATCATCATCAATCGATTGAAGATGGTTTTCGCAAAAGCACCCTACAAATCATTACCAAAAACAGCTGAAAAATAACTTCAAAGAAATTCAACTACTAAGGTAATCTTTCGACAAAACAAGCTCCCCAAGGCAGGATGAAAAGAACCACTCTGCCCTTGTCTCTCTTCTATTTTTATACACCATATACTAGCACAATCATGATCACCTTGATATCAATAATTTAAGTGAAACAAGAAGGTGACTCACTCATGGAAAATGAAAAGAGGAGAAAGCATATGCCTGTGGGGCATGGCCAAATACCCCCATCAAATCATGTGTTCAGGGAATGAAGAAAAAGAGGCGAATATTTTAGAAGAAGAAGGTAAAAAAAAGATAAAGAAAAAGGAGAAGGCTAAGTAGGATGCATGACTTCATGGATTTTTTTGTTTTATTTTTTTAATTCCACAAGAGTAAATGTTATTAAGATTAAATCTTAAAAATATAACTATCATATTCGTATTGATGTCATGAATTCATAAATTTGTTATACTAATCCTAAAACTTAAAAAAATAATTTATTGCATCAATTTCTTAAAATTGTAAAGAGAAATAATTATACGAGAAGATACTTAAATTAATTATTTATTTTTATTTTAAAAATATATTTTTATATGCTGATGTTAAAAATAATTTTTAAAATATAAAAAAATATTATTTTAATATATTTTTAAATAAAAAAATACTTTATAAAATAACTGCTATTACACCCTTTCCATTCAATGTAGCTCATGGAATCAACTTGATGCTTAAAAATCCATGTGAGTTTCAAATTATACCGAGAGGTGAGTTGGTTGAAATTTAATTTTTATTTTATTTTTTAAATTCATATGGTTTTTTATAAATTAATATAAATAATTTGAATTAGCCCTAATCCGCGCAATGGAACTGGGTTATCAGGTAAGGTGACACCTTGGCATTAACTATCCAAGAACACCAACCCATAACACAAGACATATTATGAATCAATCAAAAAGACAATAAAGGCAGAAACAATGGTGGTCACACTCTCCAATCACCACACATGGTGATCATCTCAAAAAGGGTCCCACAAAATGAACAAGATACTCATCATCAGCGCGTATGATACACAGTCTACATGATCAAGTGGGCACTCAAGAAAACCCTAAGAAATTTTCTTGAAAAAGAAAAGAGTTCCATGGTGTGTCAGGTCAGGGGTTTGGAGCAAGAACGTGCATTATTTGAAGCACAGATCTGGATCCACTCAAAACACCTAAAAGACCCAACTCCCCACACGCTCTCACTCTCCGCACTCTCTTGGGTCCATGTTTTTATAATCTTCAAGAGAGAGAGAGAGAGAGATGGAGACAGTGTCCAAGTGCTTAGAGGGAGAGAGAGAGTTACTATAAGACAGTGTGTAGATAAAGAAATATAGCTTTGACTGTCTACTAATAAGCCCAGAACCCAAAACACCAAGCAGCTGCTGCCTCCACTGAATCAATTGATGGTTTCTCTGCTGCTGCGGTTGCTGCTAGTAGCTCCTGCCAATCAGCCTCGTAAGATGGCGGTGGTCTGGCTTTTGTAGCAAGTTTGAGAGAGGAAAAAACCCCATCGAAAGTGAGAAAATATAAAAAAGATCCTTGCTTTCTTCATGGGTAAGTTTTACTGTCTTGACTAGAGCTGAGTTACTATCACACTTCTTCTTTTGTTACTGTTTCTTTGGCATTCTTGGCTTGCGTTATAGAGAAATTCAACGGCAAGATTTTTTCGTTTTGTTTCTCGTTTCTTTTGTTTTTAACAAAGGCAACTACTAAGAGTATTTCTTAGTTTCTTTCTTCTTTGTGCAGTTATAGTTAGCCTCCTTTTAAACAACCGCACGAGAATACTCTCCTTTTGAAAGCTTTCTTATCTTCTCTTTACCTTCCTTTTCCTGGGTTTTGCAGGACTGGGAGAAAGATAACTGCTTTAATACTACTACTAGTGCTAGTGTTAGCTGCTACTAATACTCTTTCTTTGATGTTGGTAGGTAGGGTTTGTGGTTGAGAAAGAAGTTTTACTTGTAGAAGAGAGTACACAAAACTTGCTCTCTCACAAGGCAAGAAAAAGAGAGAGAGAAAAGGGAGAAAACAAGTCTCTATTAGCATAGACAAAACAACCACTACTGCAACAACAAGGTTTTGTAAGAGAGGTAGGGTTTGGTGTGAAACATAGTACCAACTCTCTCTCTATTCACTGCTCTACTACCATGGATGGTTATGAAGCAACAAGAATAGTTTTCTCGAGAATCCAAAACCTAGACCCAGAAAATGCTTCAAAAATCATGGGTCTTCTTTTGATTCAGGACCATGGTGAAAAGGAAATGATTAGGTTAGCTTTTGGACCAGAAGCACTTGTTCACTCAGTGATCCTTAAAGGGAGGAAAGAACTAGGACTTTGTTCTCCAACAAACCCTTCTAAAAGTCCTTCGCCCCCTTCGCCTCTATATTCAAGCAACCCAATAACCATCTCTAGACAGAATTCATCTTCTTCAACTTCAAGACTTGGGTTTAACATCCCACCTTCACTTACTATCCCAAACCCTTCATCAAATTTTTCTTCTTCTTGGAGTGACCTTCCAAACCCTGATGACTTGATTAGTCCTAATGGTAGTTCACTCAATCCTGCTTCTGCTCCTTTCTATGCTAATGGAGTAAGAGGTGGAGGAGAGTCTGATTTGATGGATGAGTTTCAGCTCCAAGACCAGCTTTCATTCTTGAATGACAATTCAGCAAATCTTGGTCCAAAAAGCTCAGATCTTTTTTACTCTCAACTTGATGCTTTATCAAGTCCAACTGGTGCTAGTGATTCTATGATGTTTCCTTCTTACTGGGGTGGGCCTGTGCACAGAAGGAGCTGTTCTGTCAGTGATGTTTTGGGGTCTGAGGATCCAAATTCAGGCTTTGGGTGGAGACCTTGCCTTTACTTTGCTAGAGGGTACTGTAAGAATGGAAGTAACTGTAGGTTTGTTCACGGTGGGCTCGGAGAATCTGATGGTGCAGGTGTTGTTGTGGGTTCACCTAATGGTAACAACAAGATTGATATGATGGACCAGTGCCATGAGTTGCTTAGATCCAAGTCTGCTCAACAGCAAAGGTTAGCTGCTGCTTCTCAGCTCATGGGTGGCTCTGCTGCTTCTTTTCCTTACTCTCCTAAAAGCATGAACTTTCTTCTTCAACAACAGCAAAATGATAGCCAGAGGTACTTGTTGAGTTTGTTTAAAAAAACACATCTGTGTCCATTTTTTTAGTGTTAATTGATTTGTGAGCTCCTTTTCTTTCTTCTTCAGGGCTGCTGCTGCTTTGATGATGGGGGAGGACATGCACAAATTTGGAAGATCTAGGCTTGATAGGAATGATTTGATTAATCCTGCTTCCAGGCAGATCTACTTGACTTTCCCTGCTGATAGCACTTTTAGAGAGGAAGATGTGTCAAATTACTTCAGGTTCATTTTCTCAACCTGGTTTATTTTGCTTTTTTTGGTTTTCTGCAAGATGAACGTATCAGAAAGCTTCCTTGCTTAATCATTTTGGTTTTGTTTTTTGAAGTATTTATGGGCCAGTGCAAGATGTGAGGATTCCTTATCAGCAGAAGAGGATGTTTGGATTTGTTACCTTCGTGTATCCAGAGACCGTGAAGATAATATTGGCCAAAGGGAACCCTCATTTTGTTTGTGATGCAAGGGTGCTTGTTAAGCCTTACAAAGAGAAAGGCAAAGTCCCAGACAAGTACAGGCATTCTATCTCACTATATACTTAAGTTAAAATTTCTATAAGCTTAAGATATGCTTTGGAGTTCTTACTTGTATGATTCTATTGCTTGCAGGAAGCAACAGCAGCAACAAGTTGAGAGGGGTGAGTTCTCACCATGTGGTACTCCTACTGGCCTTGATTCAAGAGATCCGTTTGATCTCCAACTTGGTAAGCAATGCAAACAATCCAACGGTCGATGTCTGTTTTGCGCTTTAGACATTGTTGCTCAGTCTTTGTAGCATTCTCTTTATTCAGGTGCAAGAATGTTTTACAACACACAAGACATGTTGTGGAGGAGGAAGCTAGAGGAGCAAGCTGATTTGCAGCAAGCCCTTGAGCTTCAAAGTAGAAGATTGATGAGTTTGCAGCTTCTTGATGTCAAGAAACATCATCATAGGGCTCTTTCCAGTGGCAGCCCTGTCCCCTCTCCAACTCACTCTCCAAATATTTTCAATCAATCTCTTGCCTTTCCTCCACTCCACAGCAACACAGAAGTTCCACAAGGTATACCTCTCTTTATTAGTCCTTTCTGTACATGTAAAAAAATTGAGCTTTACAACCTAGCTCTGGGTTGTTTTGTTGCAGAGAATTGTTCTAGCCCAATGCCAGCCATTTCAGTGACTGCCCCAACTGAAAAACAGATATCAAATGCTAATTCTGGGAAAGAATGTACTAGCAGTGAAGAGAATGGCAGTGGTAAAGAGAGCTCCCATGGTGAAGACAGCGATTTACAGGAAAGGTAATACGCCAATCCTTTTGCATTTAGCTTATAAACAGTAAGGCGACCTAGAATAGCAACCACCATATTTTTGCACAAGATTTACATCTAATATCTGTTTTGGTCCGTGGTTTGAAATTCTTGAAACATTCCAATTTAGTTAGAGTTTGTATAATGAATCTTATCATTGATGACACAGTTTGGAGCACAACCTCCCTGATAGTCCCTTTGCATCTCCTACCAAAGGCTCCGGGGACTACTACTCTGCCTTCATCCATGGAGTTCCTGGCCTCTCCCATGAAAAGGATGCTAACATCCCGGCTTCATCTTCTGCTAACAATATTTTGGTCACTACAAGTCTAATCTCTCCTAATTCTTCACTAGAAATGGCATCCTTCAAGTCCTTCAATTGCCAAATGCCCAGGTAACAATGAAAATGCCTACATGCATACATGATTTGTTAAAAAAACATTGAAGACAATGTGACAAGCTTGTTGACATGATTTGATTCTTTTTTCCTCTAGGTTTTCATCCGGGCATGGAGCAATAGGGATGTATGCCAACACAGATGGACCTACCTGCCCTGTTGGAATTTAGCTTTTCTGTGCCTATAGGTAAATTATTGAAACTTTGGATTCCTTTACACGTTTATTTTGCTAACTTCATCTGCATACAAGTTATGATTTGTATTTTTAATGGGGTTTGGTTGGTCCTGCTTTGGCTTTTTTCTTGTAAATTTACAGGAAGATTGAGAAGTGTAACCAAACAAGAACTCACATCAAATATTATGTAGAGATTGAAACATCACCACCACCACTACTAGCGACGTTCACCATATCTTGCCACCATCATCACCATTAATACTATACTACTTACTACCATACAAATTGCATACGTGAAAGGGAGAGAAGGAAGCGGGTCAGCCATTCCTTTCGTTGTTGTACCATTTTCATCACTCATTTCATTTCATCAGTAGTTGAAGTTGGACCACAGGTAAAGAAAGCAAAGAAAAAAGAAGAATCACACAATGTGTAGTTGTAAGTTGTAATTTCATGGAACTGTAATTTCTTTCCCTTTCCCCTTTTTTCACCACTCCTGTCTCTACCCTAGAAGAAACAAAGAAAGCTTATATTTAGTGTTAGTTTGTGTTGTTTTTAGGGTATAATCAAAATCTTTGTACAGCAGAAGCTGAACCCCAGAGATCAGAGAATCTATATACCACTTATCTATCAATATCTACGTGGAAGAAAATAGGGACTGACACTGTTCCCCTTCCGCAGCAACAGTTGTACAATTTCCATCACCAACAAGCTCTCACTTGTCAACTCTCTTCATTTTGAATTTAAGCGTATGGCTAAGATGAAAAATTAGGCTTTCTAGGCTCTGAAGTTGTCATAAATACTATATAGAATTATAGAAAATCTCTTATATTTTATATATATTAAAAATAATAATATGATGTTTAGCTTCACAACTGTTTTAAAGAAGTCAAACTGATTTAAACAAAAAAATAATTAAAATTTATAATTAACTAGAAAAATAATTAAAAAGTCTTAATTTTGAGAGATCTAATGATTTGACAAAGTGGATCCCATGGAAACTTGGTCTAGAGCTCGATTTATCGGTTGGATTTTATCTTTGAGCTTTATATATATATATATAATTTCACTATTGATTTGTCGATGAAACAAAGTGGATCCCATGGAAACTTGGTCCAGAGCTCGCGGATGTAACATGTTGGAGAAAATGTTGACTGCAAGCAATATTCAAGGGACTAACTCACAGTGGATTCAATATTTATTCCTGGGATTTGTCTCGGTTAACATGCAATTAGCTGTTCGGAAAGTAATTTTAAGAATCAAGAAATGGCAAAGACACTGTCCTTCCGAAGAAGTTACTTGTTGCCTTTCTGCAAGCTGTTAGGAGCAAACAAATCCTTCTTCACTTACTGTCAAATGTTGTTCGCATCACTCTATAGAGCATTTTTTTCGTTCGTGCCCAAACCGTATAACAATTTCTTCGAACGAAGATCTTAAATGTGATGGGAAAAACACCTTCTTTTGAAATTTCAGTTTGTCTCGCACCCTTCTGTTTTATTCTCCGGCCACATATTGTCTTCTGTGTGGTTTCTAAAAATCTCTCCTTTTTCCACTGTAATCATACCACCTTATGCCGCGGGTTGCTTGAGTCCAGACTCATGAATTTGATGGGAAGTAATTTTCATAAATTCTAAACTCAACCAGTTATGTATTCTTTGTTGCTGTAATGCATAAATTCTAAAACCCTTCAGATTATGAGAAAGAAGGCAAAATAAATAAAAAAAAATAAAATCATGATCATAAAGAGAAAAGGAAAAAGAAAACAAAAAAGTGGGTTTAAAATATTAAAAAAGGGTCTCTCTCCCTCTTTCTGATGTCCTTTTGTCTTGTTATGGGAAGAATTATTGTTTGTCCCTTAGTTACCACAAATAAATTAATATTTTTTGCAGTTTTTCTTAGTGGGGTCCGCCTTTAATTCTTGCCATTCATGGAGAGGAAAGAAAGAGAGACAAAGTGGGGCCAGAGGGGATAGCATCACATGGGATGCTGACGATGCATGTGGGTGCTCTTCTGCTTTTATTTTGTATCTGATTGTGCCAGGTTGTTTGTGGGTCCTATCCATCACCAACCACTACCACCACTCTCACCGTGCCATGTGATGGCTCTCTATTTTAGCGATGTTTGTTCGGTATTATAATAATAATTATTTTTTAAAATATTTTTTATTTATATATATTTTAATATTTTTTAAAAAAAATTAAATTTTGATATTTTCATATTAAAACATGATATAAAATTTTAATTTTTTTAAAAATATTTTTAAAACACAAAAAAAAACATATTTTTATACTACTACACAGTCACACTTTGCCATCGTAACTATAAAACATGGCTAGATAGTATTTGAGATTGTGGTAACGATTGTGTTTTCAAAGTTTTTTTATTCGGAAATACATTAAAATAATATTTTTATTATTTTTTTAAAAAATTATTTTTGAT
>Ga0325404_1005635_pt1 | contig 13174 bp, 5 predicted proteins | sample PopdelMetagenome_18_FD_205664 | JGI IMG/M metagenome (GOLD analysis project Ga0325404, IMG submission 205664) | Populus deltoides microbial communities from Bellville, Georgia, United States - Xylem-Control-R1 | ecosystem: Host-associated > Plants > Phyllosphere > Stem > Wood/Secondary xylem... | reverse complement strand
ATCTTGCTTTTTGTAACAAGTTTTTCACCTAGTTATAATTTAAAAATGTGAAAGTGGACCGAATCAAAGTTAAAATACACATATAAAGCTTTTCAAGAAGGTATTATGGGAAAAAATCCGAGTTTGTTTAGACCCCTAATCAGACCTGCAAAATCAGGTTGAAATCCTCCTTACAGCAGGATTCTCTACTTTTACACTACAGATTCAAACGAGCTTATCTTGAGCCTCAGACATCAAAATCATGCGATTCAAAATCCCAAAATTGTCTACACACCTAGGACCACAACTTTTATGAAAGATGTCAAGTCAGATAAAATTATTTCAAAGGCGAAAACCTGGATGAAATTTGAAGGACAAGATTGGTCTCCTAATTTGATGAGAAAACTAACGATGCTGAGCATCTCACTACGGCCGAGAGTCTGACATATAAATTGTAGGTTTTAGGATCCAAGAAAGGTGCATATCAATCCTCTAGCATACCATGAATGAAAGAATATAGTTAGGATGATCGGATATTGGAAACCGAGTAAAAAACAAAGTTTAAGTTACAACAGAGTTGTGACAGCAGCAGAGTCGTGACAACAGCAGAGTCGTGACAGCAACAGAGTCTGTTTTCAACACAAATTCTAAGTGATTTAACTAACCTTAAGGACCAGATAAAGAAGGAAGGAATTAAGTAGCATAAGGACTTCTAATTAGCCTATGAATTCTAAAGAAATTTAGCAGTAAAGGGAGAGAATAAATAAAGCAGAACACGACTGAAACAAGGGCTCGACAACATTCTTTTCTTCTCTGTTTTTGTCAATTTTTTAGCAATTATGAACTAAACTTTGGCTTTCAGTTCAAGTGGAATACACACCATCTCCATTAGAAAGTTACGACAAGTAATGTTATCATTATAAATCTTTCAGATTCAAGTATTTATTTTTTTCTTGTTTAAAATTATGCTATTGATTGTTATTCAAGCTTATTGAATTTATTTGAGATGACATGTATATTTTCTAGTTTCTTTCAATCCATAATTGTTGTTAGGAACTGAAGTAAGAAGCAAAAGAATTAATTTGATTGTTGCAACTCTTATCTTGATTTATTAGAGAAGAATAAACTAAGTTAATTGTCAAACTTTTAAACGTTTGTTTAGAATAATTTCACAGACTTTATTCCTAAGGCTAAGACTTTACTCCCAAGGCTACTGCCAAGTGAATGACTATTACTTTCAATATTAAATTAGTTTGAAGGTAAGAAATTGATTAAAGAACTTTATCTAATTAATTTACTCGTAATCTCATCGATTTCCCTCATTTTAAGGGATATCAAATTTATTTGCATGACGTGAAAGAATATTTATTTTTACTTCGATGATTAATAGATTTATAGGAATGGATGCGTGGACCCTTGAACTGAGTTAACGACATATAAATTTATTATTTTTATTTTTAGATTTTTATTTCTTTAATTCTTTATTCAAATCTCCCATTCTTTTTTATTTCAGTATATTGTAGGAAGATTAAACATAATTTCCCATGGGTTCGACCTGGTTTTCACGATCATGTGACGAATTTATTTTGTTTGTGATAATAAAGTTAGAATTATATTTCAGGGGTTTTAACGACCAACTAATGATCAATACATCTACAACATCACCAACAAGATCTCGACAAGATAATTTCAATGACATTAAGGAAGGCAATCAATGGAGGTAGATGCGAGCCACACTCATTATCTAAAGACGGTAAGCCTGACTCACTTGTTGACTTGTATATTACATGAGCTAGCCAATTTTTCTTCTTCTTATTTAGTTCATTCCCTCATTCTCCCGCAATTGTCTAATTTAGTCTTCTAAGGGAGAAGGGGAAAAAAAAGGAGAAAATACTCAACTCATGTGCCATTTAACCACCTTTATTGGTACAATCACTACCCAAACACCTGATACAAATATGGAAGCATCATTTGTTAATACAATGCCTTACAATCATTCACTAGTGCTAATTCTTCATGAAAAGTAATTAGATCAGTACATAAATTGTTAGTGTGGTGCCTATCTTCCCTGCCAATGACTTCTCGCTAATATATCTCATCAGAAGACTCAAACTTTTCTCTTTATGCCCGAGGGTGCCCAAATTTTCCATCAATGGTGTGACACCTCCCTCAATATGACACCTACATTACTACATATGATGTTTACAATTCCACACTCCATGAGGTAAGTTCATATGAACTAATATATATAGGAACAACAGAGCAAACCATACAAAGCCACATTGCATTTCCCCAACTTTTACTCCACTCTTAATACACATTTCTCCTGCTCTACCTGTTATTCTTCTATTGTTCACTCTCTCTTACTTTTATGTATATTATTTATCTTTTTACATTTATTATCTTAAGCATCAAGTGGTCCTTTATTCTTATATAAGACTTGTTTTTGATAGTGGGCATTAAAGTTACCATGTCAACTCATCAACCAATGGTCAAACCTAGTAACTCCATCAACCCAAGACACGATCATGGAAAACCCAATCCAGATTGAAGTTTTCACAACTTCATTAAAAAATATCTGGAATACATGTAATTAAGATTAAAGATAAGTTATATTATAATTTTGGGTATAATTTTATTATTAATTATAACATTTATGAAATATTTTCTTCATACAAGATTCTATTTGTAATGAACTTTAAATAATTTAATTGTTAAATTTATATTTTTATGAGTTTCTTTATTTATATATGAATTTCTTAGTTAATTGATTTTAAGATTATATTAGAAGTGAGAAGGCTAATTGTTTTAAAATAAATAATACTATACAAATAATGCAATTATTTATAATATATGTGTTGACATTAAGATTTCAATAAGTCTAGCCTATGAACCAAAGCTCTCTATGAAAAAAAATTAAATTTATTGGGTTTGGATTCAGATTAAATTAAAAAACTTAGTCAAAATAAATTTCATGATTTTTACTTTAATATCCTTCTATTAAGGGTATTTTAAGTAATTTTCATATCAAATTTCCTAAAATACCCTTTACATGAAGGACATTTAAGGTAAATTGCACATGATTTATTTATAAATAGACAATAAAGCCATCAATTCAAACATAAGTATAGAAGACAAGAAAACACAAAAACGTAGGAGACAGAAGAGAAGAAAAAGAAAAACTGAAGACCGAGCAAAAATACTAGAAGTTCTCTCAAAGAAATTCAAATTTATCAAAGAAGCAAGGGATCAAAATCCTTTCCTTCATTCAAACCAAATCAAAGAAACAAGGGATCACAATCCTTTCGTTCATCAAAACAAATCAAGTCAAAATCTCACATGGTTAAAACTTTTAGACTTGTGTGAGTACTCTTTGTCTTGATGAAATGAAGCCTAATCCATACATCACACAGGTTAAAGCTTTCGAGTTCGTGTGAATACTCTTCATCTTTATCAAATCAAGTTAAATCTATACATCACACAGATAAAAGTTTCAAACTTGTGTGAATATTCTTTGTCTTCATCAAATTAAGTTAAGATCTCACACGATTAAAGTTTCTGGACTTATGTGAAAATCTTCCCATCAAAAGTAAGATCCAAATCTGACAGTTAATTATCAGAGTTTTCATTCGCTCGAAGAGTACCTCAAGAAAGTTTTCATCTTTTTTTGTAATCAAATTCATTATTGTGATTTTGACATCATTTTTAGTGTAATAAGAAAACTCTTTTTTCTTAAAATAATAATTATATTGTGTGGAATTATTTGAAGACTAAATCTAAGTTAAAATTAGTTTAAAACTAGAATATTTTCATATGACTATTGTTTTTTTTTTTATTGACAAGTGTACATTTAATGACAGGTCGAGCAGGTATGAATCCTAAAAAGAAATTAATGGAACCCGTGATTTTTTTTCTTGGTAAGCGTATATTTGATAACAGAGATTGGTCAAGTAGTTAATAACTCATAACCTATATTCATAATGTTTATGGTGAAAATTAATGGAACCCGTTAATATTGAAGACGCAACAAGAAATCATTGGTTTTTTAATCTATATTGATCAAGTCCATATATATAACAATCTGATTTAGTCATAGTTAAATCTCCATGCCTTATGTGTGAAAGTGTATATAAGACTGCATCCCTTTATTAATTCATAATGTTTATGGTGAAAATTTAATATTATTTCTTGTTGGTCCACAAGTAAAATAAATCATGCTCTTTGATTGTTTCATGTATAAATCCTTACTAATATGTTAGGATAATTAAAAATATGAATAATCTCAAACATTTATGAATACGCAGAAAGCAGAAAGCAGCCGAATGCAGTAGAATATTTGACAATTTCACCACCAGTTCTTGTCGTAAAATTAATTATCTTCTGCTGCATCAATTTCAAATGACGGGAAAACTTGTTGCCTCGAATTTGCTTGTTTGTCAAGTCGGTTTGTGTGCTGGGTCAAGATTATATTATATGCTTGCCGTGTGTTCTCTGGTTTGTTTTGTCATTTAATATATTACGTGCCTTGATTTCTCTATATATATTTTTTTCAACTTGCAAAATAATTCTAAGGAGCTGTACGTAGCTTAACTCACATTAGCGGCGTCTTTCCATAACAGGTTTCGGATTCAAATCTTTTCTATGTAACGTAAAAAACACAACTTATAAAATAATTTACAGTTCATAATTCAAGAATTATATGTGTATATGAATGAAGTTACGTGTCTGAATTACCATAAACGTAAAAGAAATCAATTGCCCAAAGAGAAGTTGATGCAGTTGTGGCATAATTTCTTCACCCACAATGATTTAATTACTCTACGACAGTGCAATCCACTGCGGTTTATTAATGGCATTTTGCGACTAATTGTTATACTGCACAAGAAATTTCATAACCCTTGCTTTCTAGGACTCTCTACGACTACAGACCGTGAATTTTGACTTGTGAGCCGGTGCGGAGAAAAAAATGGAAGTGAATGCCGAGGACAAGATCGGTTCAATGCAACCTGCTTGTCCCTTCAATGGTAAGTAATATATATATATATATATATATATAGCGATATAACTAGAGATGCTCTCCGAATTGGGCGACTGCTTTGACGGAGATTACTTTTCCACACTCCTCACCAGTTCGCTTCCGGTTTTAGGCCCACATAATACAATTTATGGAAGACTAGAGCATCCCTACACATTTCTGATCCGATCAAAAACAGGTTATTTATGTTTCATAAGAGTATAATCTGGAATCGGTAACAAATTGAAGTTGCACGTTATGTGTTTCTTATTATTTATTCCTATTCACAGTTATGGGCCTGAAACTCAAGGGATGTTAAAAGACAGAAGTGCTTCGAGCTAGGTCAAATCCTTCGAGGACAAGCTAGGTCCCGTGAAAGGTAGGAAAACGCAGAATTTGGTTTCCTCATGCTTTGTAATGAATCTTGTTCCTTAACCTGCATAATTCTTTGGACATCCCACACGAGGGGTATCTGGCTTGTGGGTCAAAAAAATCTGCTCAACTCCACTTGTGTAGCGTGAAGCTCAACGACGTATACGTCATAGAATAATGATTTTGGTCTAATAATTTACGTTTATTTCTAAATTTATGAAAATCCTGATATTGATGTTCAAACTTTCACAATGCCAAGTTCAGGTAGGAAAAAGTTAGCTAAAAACTGTCTCCACTGTTCTGTACAGCTGAAATGACATTATATTGCAGATAAAAACAAAATGCTGTGTACCATTCCAGCATTATAAAAAGAGGTTATGTTCCTCGTCTAAGTGCACTAATTAATTGTGATATCGCATTAGGTTTCTTCCTGTTAAGCTATTACTTTTGGCTTTATTTTGTTACTATTCACAAACCAAATATCAAGTTTAAGCTAGCCCGATCTCTTTCATTTTTCCATATTCATGCAGAGCGTGTTGCTGCACGGATACACAGCCACGGATACTCAGCTGCTGCTCATAAATTCAGGTAAAGAAAAAAAATATGCGGTAAATTATCATGATACCTATTTAGCGATCTTCCATTCTCCGTTGCCTGTATAAGTTGCACACTTTTGTAACTTATATTTACTAATAAATCATAGAAATCTATTTATCCATCTCAGTTAACCAGATGGGGCCGGGCCATTTCTCCCAACAGCTTCAACTGCATACAAAGGAGCATTATGTGAAGAAGCAAACACAGACTTAGTGCATGAGAATGAAGTTGTGATCAGAGTACTTTTTCTTTATTGCCTTTTCTTGCCTGCTTCGTTTTGTACATTTCAGTATAAAAAAGTACATTGAAGTATATAATGGATCTCTTTGTATGCTACATGCATCTAAATACTGCCTGAGGACATCCTTCTCAACTCCTGACCTTCTATATATAGTTCCTCCTAATTCACACTCCCGAGAAATTGAATCCATCTCTGAACATGAACCCAGTTTTTAAAGATCCTACAGCTGATACTGTTTTGAAGTGCATCAGCCAGATTCTTATGGAAGAAGAGTCCAATGAACAAACCTTTATTGCACGGGACTTTTCTCTTCGGGCTGCTGAAAAACCCTTTTCTGATATCCTTGATCAGAAAAGTTCCTCGTCAGACAGTGAAGTATCCGATCCAAATCAAATTATAAAGACTGTTAGTACTCACTGTTGCAATATTTATGGTTGTAACAGCTCCGAGACAGCTGACAACATGGTTGTGTCCAGCTTCATACACAACAGAGAAGCTCCGTCTGTTAACTACACTGTCCCGTTGAGTTTGCAGGACAATTCACCTCCATTTTTTCCTGAAAGCGTTTTTCAAACTTTCCCTGAGCAGGTGGATTCTTCTGTAAATGTAGCCCTTGGTGCGAGCCAATTGGATGTGTTGTTTAAGGGAGGGACAGAAGAGACTTGGGAACTTCATCATCAGGCAAATGAAATGATTCTTGATTTTGAAAACAACAAAGTGACTCCAGTCATGGCGACTAAAGAGAAAAGTTATTGGGATCACTCGGCATGTGAGCTGAAGGAAAGAAAGAATCATTACAAAGTGGAGAAGAAGTCAGAAACGAGGAGAAATAAGCACTCTTCAGTTTATGCTGAAGCAGCTGAGCAATATGGAATGTTTGCTGAGGTATTTCCGTCTAGTGGTGGAGATGAAGAGCCAGTTTCGTTAAACCTTAATGAAACATTTCAAAATGGTCCAGGTATGATACCTTATCTAAGAGAACAATCAAGAGGATCTGATTATGGAATGCTCTTCAGGAAGAACCACGTTAGCTGCAGGGAATTGGTTGATACGAGGACTCTTCTGATACACTGTGCAGAAGCTGTAGCAAGCAACGATCACGGGAGTGCAATTGAACTATTAACACAGATTAGGCAGCATTCTACTCCTTTTGGTGATGGATCCCAGAGGCTGGCCCATTGCTTTTCTAATGCCCTAGAGGCTCGCATGGCTGGCAATGGAAGTGAGGTATATGCAAGTCTTGCTGCTAACAGGGTGACATCCGAATGCATATTAAAAGCTTGCAGACGATTTATTTCAGCTAGCCCTTTCATGGTCATGTCGAATCTCTTCTCAACGCAAACTATCATGGACCTTTCTGAAAATGCAGCAAGGCTGCACATCATAAATTTCGGTATTCTCTATGATTTCCCATGGCCTTCCTTAATTCAGCATCTCTCAATAAGACCTGGTGGTCCTCCGGTGCTTCGCATCACCGTAATAGAGTTTCCCCAGACTGGTTACAGGTCAGCAGAAACAATTGAAGAAATAGGACTTTACTTGGCAAGTTATTGTGATAAATTTAATGTCCCTTTCGAGTATAATGCGATATCACAAAAATGGGAAAATGTCCAGCTCGAGGACCTCAAGATCGACAGAGATGAAGTAACTGTTGTTAGCAGTTTATACAGGTTTCGGCACCTCCTTGATGAGACAGTAGTCTTGAACGGTCATAGGAATGATGTTCTTAACTTAATTAAGAGGATTAATCCAGCTGTCTTCATTCATGGGATCGTTAACGGGGCTTACAATTCTCCTTTCTTCGTTTCGCGTTTCCGGGAAGCCCTCTTCTACTTCTCATCATTGTTTGATATGCTCGAAGCCATTACAGCCCGTGAAGATCCAGAGAGGTTGGTGTTTGAACAAAAGGTATTTGGAAAGGAAATCCTGAATGTCATAGCATGTGAAGGATGTGACAGAATCGAAAGGCCAGAGAAATATAAGCAGTGGCAGGCTCGGAATTTAAGGGCTGGTTTCAGGCAGCTCCCACTGAAAGAAGGGATCATGGAAAAAGTGAGAGAACAAGTGAAGTCAAGTTATCACAAGGATTTTCTGATGGATCAAGATGGCCAGTGGATGCTTCAGGGATGGAAAGGCAGAATCCTATTTGCCATTTCCTGCTGGAAATCTGCCTAACCAGGAAATTAATCCATGCCTAGCTAGCTATGGATTTTTGCTCTTAGGGAGATTTTTTTTGTATTTGGAGTTCTAACTCGCTATTGCTAACCTATTTCAGACATGTGCTCATTGACACTTTATTACATATGAGAATAAAATTTCGTTTTGACAAGCTTCGAAGTTGTCTTATTGTGTTCTCTTTAATTTATCTTTACACATTATTATTGTAAAATCATCTAATTAAGTTGAGAAAAAAAGTGAAAAGCTTTATTGCTAAGCAACAAGCATCTTGTATCAGAGATCCGGAGATGAGAAACGCAGCATCAAATTTTCTGGCCAATAATATAGAACATGGTTGATATTATGATAGCTTTTGTGTTGTGGTTTTAGAAAAATAATAAAAAATCACTTTCAATTATGGTTGCTAAAGCTAAAATTTATATTTGGTTAAAATTATTGTTTAATCAAAAGCATGTCATGAGATATTTGTTTAAGATTGTGGTTGAAATTATAGTTACACCTAAAATGACCAAAAATGACATAATTATTCAACGTATAACACTAAACATCGAATACATATAATAGGACTAACTGGTATTATAAAAACTTCAATTATTGTCCCATCAAACTTGATGTGATCCCACGTTGAACACTATCCATTCATGAATATCTGCTTTCTCCATATGTTTGTGAACGTAGAACCACATCACTAAAAATATTCTAAGGAACAAAATTTGGATGAAGTTCAAACTAAGTAAATGCCATATCCCGTTTGGAATTCCTTCTTATTTAATTATATAGAGCCATTGGCGCCACAACAATCTAAACTTGTGTCTTATACGGAAATACTGGCATGTTCTGCAAAATTCTTCATCTTCTTTCCACTCCCTAAAAGTTTGCTTTATTACACATTGTATTGAAGAATGAAACCGATTGAATAACTTCTCTCTACTTTGTGGATGCCCTTTACAATAAAATTCTGGAAGATGATATCTTTTACCTCTATATGGGCCCAAAAATCCATTCGAATAACCAGAATCAACAACATAATACTTTCCTACATTAATTTTTTTTCCTGTAAGTTATTCCTAATCAGGTAATACAAGATAATATTAATGAAATTTATTACCATTTACAATATTAAACCTTAAGTACTTGTTGGTAGCTTTGGAAATTTGATATTAGGATTAACAATGGCTTCAAGAAAAATCCTTATATCATGTGCGCTATATTCTCATCATGTCCAAATAAATGTAAATTGCATGTCAAAGCTATATGATGCCATTATATTTTGTGTTGGTACATCTCTTTTGTCAATAAATGATATTTGATTTTCTTGTGATACACAAGCACAAACATGTGTTCCATCAATCGTTTCAATACAATTCTACATCTAAAAAATAGTTAACAAAACAATCAATTGAAACATAGTTGATATAATTTGTTTTGTTGTAACTTAATTATTAAGTCATTAAACAACTTTAATGTCACTTTAAAACATGACATATATCTATTGTGATTTCTCTCGGTGTTGTTAAAAATTCTGGATCTACTGGTTTAATTATTTCAACTACTAGCAAACACACCGACCCAAGAACTTCATTGAAATATCTACTCACAGTTTCACCTGAATATTAAAATCTCTCATGATCTTTCTTATTTGAAGCACTCATTACTAAAGTAAATAGAAACATGTTAACCTTCTCAATAACACACATTCTCCTTGATGGTTTTAATCCATACTATGTTTTTAAATCAACACACACACTCTAAAACGTGACTGCATCCTAAATATGTTAACACAATATATCCAATTTTCATTTAAAATTTCATTCAACCATTGCATTCTCATGTTGTGTGAAACCATATATGATTTTTTATAAATATAATTATTATAATACATGGCAATTGCTCCAGTTGTGCATAAAACTAGTTTACGCCAATCGAACTCTCTAAGCCAAAACAAATATCTTTATCATCATCATATTCGTTTTCATCATCATCTGTATTGCTATCGTATTCAATGGAATGGTCTTGTAAAAAGGAAGTTTTAATGCCATGTAATACTTAGGTTAGGAAGTATTTTAGGGGATTTGGCTAATAAGAAATAAATTGATCTTTGATGCAGAGACATCAAATTAGAATAATATTTTTTAGTTAATCCCACTTTGCCTTGCATTATGGTTGAGGATAAATAATGAATGCTTCAGTTATACAGGCATGGACTTGATCAGGGGTCTGGAAGGTATAATGAACTAGACAAATTAGTTAGTCTTTAGATTTTGTACTTCTTGTTAGAATTATGTTGATGAATGGAAACATGTAAATAATACGAGCAGAAAACAAAAAGAAACAGATAACAGTAAAGCCGAGGTGTGTACAAACATTGTCTTTAATGATATTTTCTCCACAAAGTTATCCCCCAGGATTGAATAGGTTCCTCCATAAGATGAGGTATGCAAAAATAATAAGTAAAAGAAAATAAAGAACCCAACAAGTTTTGAAAAGAAAAAAATAGAATAAATATTTTTTGGTTGTGTGCTACCTTTTACAAAGAGTTCATGGAGGAGATATATATAGGTTGAGAGTTTAAAATAGCCAATAAGAAAAATACATGGTAGAATAAAAAAGTGTTTAATAGAATTTTTGTAACATGTAGTTGTTGGAGGAATATAGATGTTGTGGTGATTGTTAGAAAATTAATTCCAGGAGTTGAAATTTTTTTCAATTTAAAGGTCAAAAACAAATTATTATTGAATACAAAAGGTCCATAAAGTTTATGCGTTGCCTTGCGTGCAAGGGGGCAATCAAAGGTTTTCCTTTTGCTCAGCCCAACCTTATACGTACGAGCTTACCACCCTTTCCTTGTTAGTTATTAACCCACATCAAAGTTCACTATATAAATACTAGAAAAATATTTTATTTTTTCAATATGGGGTTGGAAGCCCATTAATATATATACTTTATGTTCACGAGAAGAAAGTTGTGTTTTCTAAAAGTGGAATAAAAAAAACCTTTTTGATTTAAACACTTCAATTTAAAAGAAAAAAATAATATTTTTTCAATGTGCGATAAAAAAAACTTTTCGAAAAGATTTTTAAATATCATTATTTACAACATTTCTAGCATGTTGCTTCTCTTCTAATTTCTTCTGATCATACGCACTTAAAGACTTGTTTTGGTCTCTCTCCTAATTTGTTTAAAGGTCTAAAACTTTTAAACTATTATGTAAATTTATGATGAAAGACCACATATATTTCTTATAGAATCACGTATAGAAAACAAATATGGTTGGAAGTTTAGTATTTTTTTAGTTATGTAGTTGTTAATTTGAAAAACAACAAAAATCATAATAAAACCAAACACTAACAATTTTATTGAGCATAAAAATTTTATTAATTTCAATATTCATTAAAAAGTAATTTTACAATATCAAATACATGCTACACAATAAATAATTTTATCAATTCCATAAAAAAAAAGTTCAATTTCTCAAAATCTCCAACTTAACAATAAAATTGAAAAAATATGATTGGTACCTATTAAAATAACTCATCATTTCTTCAATTATAATACATAAAAAATAGGTGTCTTTGTTTGCTTTTTGATACTTCACAAAAAAAAAAATCAATGATGGATGTTGACACTACTAACATAGATGTAAATTGATGCAGACGAGTTAGGGTGGTCAGATTTATGAGAGAATAAGGGGTTGCCGGTTTGTTTTTTTACAAAAAAAAGAGAGGAAGAAAATAGTGTAGGAAACTATTAGTTATAACTTATTTACATTTGCCGATGGAAATATTATGTCGGTAATTCATGGCATGTAAATTTTTTGATGAATTTTTTGTTCATCTTTTATTTTTTTTTACAAAATCAGAAATTACCAACATAATATAATTCATTGTTATTTTCATCAAAAATTACTGATGAAAATACCTCATCGCTATTTTCATTAGAAATTAGCAACATAATATTATCTATTGATTTCTATTTTTATTTTCTAAATTCCTAGTAGTGTTAGGTAATGAAAAACTTAGCCCATGTTCTTATACAAATGATGTTGTTTATTTATTTATTTTTGAGAAGTTACAAAAACATTGATGTTATAAAATCACATGAACTATCTTAAGATTTAAATATTTAACATAAAATTATTTTCGTATTTAAGTAAATATTATACAAATAATTTTTTATCCTCAAAGTCTAATTATTTTTTAAAACATTAAGAGCATTACAAGTTCCAATAGAGGATTTTGAATCTCTTCTAACTTTTACATATTCACTATTGATGGATCGGTATATTTTAAAAAATTAATTTTGAGCTCGAATTCTTATTTGGAAGGTCTAAAGGCAGGGTGATAACCCAATGTTGGTGGGTGAGGCTTACATCCATAGGCTCGGAAGAATATCATGCCCAGATGACATGAGTCTAGCTCGCTTCTAGGCTCAACGCCCTTGGACATGGTTAAAAGCAGAGTCCAAGTGGGCATAGGTCTGGCAAGCTGCGAAACCCAATTGAATCCAAACAAACATGGTTTTAGCGAGCTGTCAGACCTAAATTTTTTGAGCTGAGCCTAAATGAACATGGGTTTAGCGAGTTGTCAGACCCAATATCCTTGAGTTTAGCTATACACTGAACACAAACGAATATGGGTTTGAAGAGTTGTCAGACCTAATATAAATGAGTTTAGCCACGTGCTGAGCCTAAGCGGGTATGAGTCTGGCGAGTTGCCGGACCCAACATCCTCGAGTTTATCATCCGATGATCCCTAAATCTCATCAAAAGAAATTATTTTATAGGTGTTAGATCT
>Ga0325404_1005634_pt1 | contig 13175 bp, 4 predicted proteins | sample PopdelMetagenome_18_FD_205664 | JGI IMG/M metagenome (GOLD analysis project Ga0325404, IMG submission 205664) | Populus deltoides microbial communities from Bellville, Georgia, United States - Xylem-Control-R1 | ecosystem: Host-associated > Plants > Phyllosphere > Stem > Wood/Secondary xylem... | reverse complement strand
TTACCATAAATTAAAGATATATTATATTATTAAACTTGTTATTATAAAACATGCTTTAGTTAGGGAATTTAACGATACTTTAGTGCAATACGATGATATAAAGCCTTAATGAGAATACACTTTTAACTACTAATCAATCCCCCACCTACTAACTAAAAACAAGGAGTCAATAGCAATATTTACTCTTAACAAGCCTGTAAAGGACCTGAAATTAATAATTAACTTAATGTTACATTAATTTTCATTATGAAATAATCATGATTTCAACTTAATATTCCAATGAACTCTTTTTTTTTTTTTTTTTTTTTTAAGATCAGCCTTCTATTTTAGTCATTCATCAACTAATCAAGTAAATTCTCAATCAAGTTTTCCTAATATCTTTATATTTATCTTATTTGAATAAATTTAATAAGCTCGGCATTGTACATGGAGGCCTATTGACTAACCCTTTTAGTCACTAATCAATCTTGCCATTATAATTGCCAATTATTTTGGCATTCTGTTTTTGATGTCAATAAATCTAGTAATCCTAATAGATACCAATCATTTTGGTCATCCTATTTGGATTCCATTTGATTCGGTGTTTCTATTTGGAAGTTAATAAATCTAGTAATCTTGACTGAATACCAATCTATCTAGTCATCCTATTTGATGTCATTCAATCATATGTTTCTATTTGGAAGCTAATACTGATAATCCCAACTTGATATCAATCAATCCAACCATCCCACTTGGATGTCATTCAATCTAGTGTTCCCATTCAAAAGTCAATATATCACTTTCATAACTTAATTTTGTATCTCGATATTTATATTTTCAATTATTATAAAAAATCTTACTTTTAAATAAATTATAGTTGATATTGACTTAAAGTGAATTTTACTAATTATCGGTGTGTTAAACACCTACATGAAGTCTATTGTTGTATAACTATCCCCGATTATTATGCAGCTCCCGCAATCTCTCATGTATCATCATGATCAAATCATTTTAAACTTAATATTCTTATAATAGGAGTCTCATTTTCAACTTTCATCCAATTCACATCTCATACTTAAAGAATTCATAATTTTTATATTCTTGTCAAATGATATGATCTTTTCACCAATTCAAGTATTTTTAGATAATTCAAAATTCCATTTACTTGCATGAATTAACCATAGCCACACACTCTTTTATTTCCTATCCCTATGCTGAAACTTTATTTTTACAAGCAAAGAGAGTATAAATTTTTCCTAAATTAACTCATCACCCATTTTTATTTTAGTAATTTGAACTTGCTTTAACATCAATTTAATCAATTCAATTTCAATTCTCTCATCCACTCCTTGGTCGAACCCTTAGAAATAATAACATGTTATTTTTTTCATCAATCCATTCAAGTAACATTTGACCCAATAATTTTTCGTGCTTATAAACAAGATTCTAGCATAACATTACAAGTTAAATCAATAAATTTCTTAAGTTCAAATTCCATAATCATATATAATATCATTCAAGCTCTCATCATTCATAGAATAACCAAAATCAAACGCAATAAAATGCATGCATATCTTGAAATAACAAAGATTCAAAAGCAATTTAAGATGTAAATCAACATTTTATCCTTCTCTTTGTTCCTTGTTCTCACTAGCCATTGTTCTCACTCTTAAGTTTCTAGAACTTCTTAAACCACTCAATTCTTTGGTAGATCGCTCAAGAACTCTATTACTCATCTTAAGTCAACTCTTCTTATGTGATTTTCTAAGGAATTATGAAGTAATTTGAAGAAGTTTAAAAAAAAATCATAACCTCTCTCTTCTTACTCAATGTTATCGGCCACCCTTAATAGAAAAGTTCTATTTATAGTTAAAATTTCATATAATTTCACTTTGACCCTACTTGTTTTTTATTTTAAATTTTGCCTGTAAAACCTCCGGGCAAAAAATCGTAAATTGACTAGTTTTAGGTAAAATAAAAAAATTCATAACTCTTGATTGGGTTATCAAACAATTCTGAAAATTTGCATGGAGCCTTCTAATATGATGCCTTATCTTGAGTTAAAATTTCAGAATTTTTAGAGAAATTCTGAAATTTGACGAAAAATCACAAGTCGACTAGTTTTACGTTATTTGACGTAATTTTCAATCTAACCATCGGATTGAGCTGAAATTTTATGAGAAATCTTAAAATATACTGAATAAAATCTGGTTAAAATTTTAAGATAAATGGAGCTCATCAGTGCTAGCAAAAAACTAAAAACCATCAAATAAAGGCAAAAATACTCATTAAGGGTAGAATAGTGATTTGCCATTGAAAAGAAAACATATAAGCTCTCCTTCTCTTTTATTAACTGCTGAATGGGCAGAAACAAAAAGATAAAAAGAAAAACAGAGCATAACGTGAGATAAAGAGAGAAAAGTAAAGAAAAACAATAAGGAAATTGAGAGAATAACTTTATAAACTTGGAAGCTAAATCAAGTGAAGGAAGGAGGATTTGAGAAGGAGAATTCAACTAACTTTGGAAGAGAAGAGAAATTGGAAGAAAAGCAATAGGTAAGCATGAGAAGTTTGGATTTAATGTTTGATTTAGATGTTTTCCTAAGCTTATTTGATTAAGTTAGGAAGTAATTTCATGAAATTTTACCTTAGTTTCCTTTAAATCCTAAATTTTTGAATTCAGGGTTCTTATGTGAATTTGGGGGAATTAGGAGGGGAAGGAAAAATGATGAAATTGAAGTGGAATAAAATGAAAACAAGTTGAAATAACAAGTAAATGAAGAAAATTTAGGGGAGGAAAAAGAAACATCATATTTGGCCAAATGAAGGAGAAAAATGGGAGAATGAGTTTTGATGTTAATGTTTAGAAAAAAAAAACCATGTTTAATCATGATAAATGAAAATGTGAGAAAGACTAAATGAAGAGATAGCATTTAAGTTGAGAAAATAATTATTATTATTATAATTATAAGTAAATTCAAATTAAAAGAGAAATAAACTAGTTAAAAGAAAATATGAAGACAAGATGTCTAGATTGTGTTTGAATATAGTATTTCGATAAAATAAGTAATATGATGTGAGGGTATAAATAATAGAAGAACTATTTGATGGAGGAATTATGAACAAAGAGTAAGCAAAGAAGTAGCTTGAGTTAAATATGAGGTTGTATGTAAAATAATGATGTTATATTTGAGAATAAATTTTTATTAAAACAAATTACAAATAAAAATATTACGTGCTTTGTGTTTCGACACGTAAGAAAAATATTGATGGACTAATGATATAATGACACTTGATTGATTCAGGAGTTGTGTCTGGAGCTGGTTATCAGACAGGAGAAGCTGGGTCATCCTGAGCAGAAGGTAGGTGATTCGTCACCTTATTTTGTAATTTTTAGTTTTCCTAATTATCTATGTTACTTATTTAATTGATATTAAACGAATGGATCAAATGAATAATTTGAGTTATGATTATGTGAATTATCGGTAAATTATCTGAAATTACCGGTTTTATTGGTTAACAAAGAGGTTAACTGGATAGGAGATAATTTGTATGGAATTACCGGATTGTTTGGCTAATAAAAGAGATTAGCCAGATGCTGGGTAATTCGAATGGAATTACCGGATTGATTGGCTAGCAAAAGAGATTAGCCGGATACTGGGTAATACATATGGAATTACCGGATTGAATTTGCTAACCAAAATGGGTTAGCCGGATTATTGGGTAATCAAGAGAATTACCGGGTTTATTGGTTAATAAAGAGATTAACCGGATAAGGAGTAATTCATATGGAATTACCGGATTGATTGGCTAACAAAAAAGGTTAGCCGGATGATGGGTAATTCGAATAGAATTACTGGATCTATAGGTAACCGAGGAAGGAAAACTAAATTTCTGAAGAATTATATGTAAGTGTTAGATTTATTTGGTAATTAAGATGAGCTAGCTGGATTCTTAAGTTTTGAAAAGATTATGTAAATTATGGGATTAAGTTAGATTGAAGTAGAAGTATTAAATTTCAAAGGTTAAAAGTAATTAATTAATATTAGACTAATATAGTGAGTAAGTTAATTAATATGGTTATTGTTGAAACGGGTACACCACGAGGTGATGCAAATCGTTGGATGTAGGAATTCTCTCGTTTATGAATTACCATTTTGGAATGTAATATTCATGTCTTTACTTTCAGTGTAAATCCTTTTGTGTTGCAAAAATCAAGTAGAAAGTGTAATATGTAGTGGATGTATTATTTATATGTATAGTTGTTAGGATGACCAACTCATTTTCAAAATGATAAGATAAGATTTATTATAAATATAATATGACTCTTAATCTTAATGTTGTATTTATGTAGTTTAAAGGCATATATGCGGTTAGTTAGTATTTATTACGTTTGTGATGAATTTGTTTATCTTTTGAGTTGTTTTGGTAGTACATTTATGTTGATTTACTAATTGATATTATGAGACTTGAATATATTGATAAGTATAAGTATTGAGTTATTGTTTGATGAATGGAATGTGATCCAGGATGATTGGATCAAGATGGAAGTCGTAATGACATATAATAAAAGTGTTGTCGATAACTTGGTAACAACAAAAATAGAGGAAACTCTGCTGAAATTTTAAAAAAAATCCCATAAATTTAGACATATTACCCAATACTTGACATTAGTAAAGAAATGTTTGGAGATTTCATGACATTATGATTTGAGGGTGTTACGTTGCCCCTTCTTAATCTTTCCTTTCTATAATTTAATACCTTTTTTTCATTTAATTTCCTTTACTTTAAAATGTATCTCATTCCTTATTACTTAAAATTTTCTGGTATTCATTTAACCCTAGAAATTTATTTATTTTATTTATTTTATCCAGGGGTTTACATATTCTACTTGTGATGTTATGGTCGATGGTAGGGTGATGCTAGTGGATTTAATTTTATTGGAATTGCTAGACTTTGATATAATATTGAGAATGAAATGTCTAGTTCAATATTATGTTTCTTTAGATTGTTGGCATAAAACAATGACATTTGGGATTTTAAAATAACAAGAGCTTTCTTTTCAAGGTGATGGACTTATATCTCATCCTAACATGATTTCAGTGATCACTAGACAAATATTATGAAAATAATTTCAATGTTATTTAGCTTATGTACAAGATGTTAGAAAAAAATAATCCCTAAGATGGATCAAGTTTCTATAGTCATAAAGTTATTTGATATATTTCCTAATGATTTGTTTGGATTGCCATCTGATAAAGAGATTGAATTTTATATTGACTTAGTTCTCAGCATCGAACCTATATATATGACATTGTATAGAATGACACCAATAAAATTAAAGGAGTTGAAGGATCAATTGCGAGATTTAATTGACAAGAATTTTATTCATCCTAGTGTTTCTCTATGGGGTTCACCAGTGTTATTTGTGAAGAAAAATGATGGTTTTTTTATGACTTTGCATTAATTATAGATAGTTGAATGAGGTGACCATTCATAACAAATACCATCTCCCTCCTATTGATGATTTTTTTTTATCATTTACAAGAAGCTCAATATTTTTACAATATTGATCTCAAGTCAGGGTGTCATCAGTTGAAGATTTGAAAAGAAGATATATTAAAGACTACTTTCAGAACATGATATGAGCACTATGAATTCTAGTAATATCTTTTGACTTTACAATGAACCTATAACTTTCTTGGATCTAATGAACATGGTGTTTAAGCCAATTTTAGATAAGTTTGTGATTGTATTTATTGATTGTTGATATTATCATATATTTCAAAAGTATGGAAGAACATGAACAACATTTGAAGTTGGTGCTTCAAACATTACGGGACCATATATTGTATGGTAAGTTCTCTAAGAGTGAGTTTTAGTTAAATAGTGTGGCATTTCTCGAACATGTAGTGTCATAACGGTGTGGAAGTTGATCCTCAAAAGATAAAGGTGATGAAACAATGGCTTAGACTAATAACAGACAGTTACATAAACTTATAGTTTATTGAGTTTAACTGGTTATTATAGAAAATTTATTAAAGGTTTTTCTCAAATTATCATACCATTAACTCCTTTAACTTAGAAGAATATCAAATTTCAATGGTCTAAGGTTTATCAGTAGAGCTTTTATAATTAAAACATCGTTTTAAGTTGTGTTCTGACACAATATAACAAGGTTATTATTTATGCATCTTGTCAATTATCCTACCCATGATTTAGAGGTGATAACTGTTATTTTTCTCTTAAATTATAGAGGCTTTATTTATATGGTGAGACTTGTTAAACTTTTATCGGTTATAAGAGCTTGAAATATATTTTCTAGTAAAATGATTTTAACCTAAGGCAAATGCGATGGATGGAATTGCTTAAAGATTACGATTGCACTAATCAATATCATCCAAGTAAGGCTAATGTTGTTATTGATGCCTTAAGTAGAAACTAGTCAAGGATTTTGGCTCACATAAATAAATTTAGAATACATTTGATTATAAAGGTACATTATTTACTGGATGAAACAATACTGGTAGAAATGGATGATTTTTAGTGTTGTTTGCTCATTTTCAAGTTAAACATGTTTTGATAGATAAAATTAAAGCTACTCGAGAGAAAGATGATCAATTATGCAAGATCAGAGAAAAAAGTTATCAAATCTTAAAATTTTATGATAGTTGATGATGGTGTCTTGAGAAATGGTTTAGACTTTGTGTACCTGTTGTTGGTGAACACTAGAAATCTCCTAGATTATTGCAAACTTTATTTATTCTAAAATGAAAAGTGAAAAATGATAACAATAGATTTTATGATGGGGTTGCTTGAAACTCCAAAATGATATGAATTCATACGGATCATTGTTGATAGATTGACTAAGTTTGCTCATTTTCTACATGTGAATATGACATATGGGTTTGCTAAACTTGTTATATTTTATATTGATGAGATAGTTTATCTTCATGGATTATAGTTTTCATTATATTTTATAAAAGGTCCTCGATTTACTTCTCATTTTTTGGAGAAATTTCAAGATGCTATGGTCCTTTAGTTAATTTTAGTACAACATCTCATCCTTAAATAGATGGTCAGTTATAGTAAATTATTCAGAAGTTAGAGGATATGTTAAGAACATGTGTTAATGACTTTGGTATTAGTTAGAGAAAATATCTATCATTGGTTGAATTTGCTTGTAATAATAGTTATCATGCTAGTATTGAAATGGCTCTATATAAAGCTTTTTATGATTATACATCTCTCTTTTTTAATTTGTTAGCTTGAAGTTGGTGGAAAGAAATTATTGAATTCGGAGTTGGTGCAAATAACTTCAAAAAATATCATATTATTAGATATAAACTTTAAATTGCACATAATAAACAAAAAAAATGTTGATCAGAGATGACATAACTTGGATTTTTTTGGTTGGAGATAATGTATTTCTAAAGATTTTTCATACCAAAGTTGTGTTTCAGCTTGGAAAAAAAAAAAGAAACTCAATCCTCGATATATTAGATCATTTGAGATTTTAAAAAGAGTTAGACTAGTTATCTATCTATTAGCCTTTCCTCCTAGCTTTTTTAATGTTCATCTTATATTCTATGTTTATATGCTTTGAAAATATCTTATTGATCCATCTCATCCAAGGTTGTCAAAAACACATTTTTAACACTGCACGGAAAATACAAAATAAACTCGGATTGTATAAATGGATCGTAAAATCATAAGGAAATTTGAAATTTTTACAGAAAAAATTCTTAATAAATTGTCTTCTAATACAAGCTGAAATCATTCCTAATATCTTTGTATTTCACACATCAGGGAGAAATGTGTGCAAAAAATGAGATATTTTTAAGAAAATTTCCAAGCCTATTAACCGACCTTTCAAACAAACCACTGTAACAAATTTCCCTTCACTAGAAAAGAGGATTGCCTTGCTTTCTCAATAGTCACTAAGAGATCAGAAGAAAAAAAAAGATATGGCTTTTACTCTTCACCACTATTAACTCCTTTTCTCACCTTTTTTCCATCAAAACACAACCTTCTCTTTTCAATCTTACCAGAAGCTCACCATAGAATCACAAAGATTGCCGATAACTCATTGCTCCATAAACCAGAATAATAACAAAACTCTCAGAACATGTAAGTACTGTAAAACCCAGTTCGACCATTCCCTTAACCACCCTCGAGCTTATCGCTTCCACACTGCTCATTTTGGAGGTATCCTTTTGTTCAATTTCTCTTATTCTTTAATGAGGTTTTTTCATTACGAGATGTTTTGATTTTGATTAGATTATTGCTTCAAGATAAAATTTTGATTGTCAATTCATTATAAAGGTTTTCAACATCAAAGAGTAATTTTTGCCTGCCACTTTCTAAACAAGTTCAAAATCGAAGCGCACCCATTCTTCCTATTCATTTTCCCAAACCAAAGAACTACTCTTAATCTCTTTCCCGTGCATAAAGCCATCAAGAAAAAGCTTATAATTCTCAATTATAGGCCTACAGGCTTCATTCATCATAGCTTACAAATATATATAATATGTGTAGTGTTTATATGCAAGAATATACACAAAAATTGCAGCACAACATAACTACATGACCTAACAATGAAAAAAACCTCAAAGTTGCATATCGCAGATCACTTACCGGTAGGTTGCGATTTGCAGATATAATTCTTTTCCACCCATATTGATTGATTTGCTTCCAAAAGTACAAGACAATGGAGATTTAGATTTTGAAGAATAGTTAAAAAAACAGAGAAATGACTGAACTCTGAATATGAAAGAGAGGCAGATCGCAGAGATGGTTTGTTACTTTGTTTTGAATTTGAAAGTTTGGATTTTGGAACGCTCGAACTGGAGGCACTTTGAGAAAATAAGGCAAGCAGTCAGACACTTTGAGAAAGAGAATGTTTTTTACCTTTTGGTGGAGCCGTGCAGTTACTGCACAGTATATAATATATTCCTTATAAACTCGTGAAACCAGATTTAAAATCGTGATTTTACACGATTTCAACCGGTTTCACGATTTTAATATGATTTTGATACGATTTTGTTATTTCTCAAGTTTTTAAGCCAATTTAACATGATAACATATATTGACTCATAAAATCGTACGATTTTACGAGTTAAATCATGATTTTTACAACCATGATCCCATGTATTAGAAGACTAGACAAGTAAACTTCGAGATGATATGTCCTACGAAGTTCAACATGAAAGGATCATAAACCATCAAGTGCAAAAACTTTATTATAAGGAGATTGCATCAGTGAAAGTAATTTAAAAGGTCATTCTAATAAAGAAGCAACTTGGGAGTTAGAGAAGGATATGTTTCAAAAATATCCATAATTATTTGAAAAGTTCTGGTAAGTGGATAGATTAAATTTGAGGATTGAATTTCTTTAACCAAAAGAGAATGTGAGGCCCATAAATTTATTGTAATTGTTGGCCTATGAGTTAAGCTATTTATTAGTCCACTAGTTGGCTAAAAAAGTGTGTGTGTCTATTTAATGGCTTTTCTTTCCTGATTTTCTTTCACTGAGAACATCTATTTTTTTATGTTTTGTTGGAAAATATTTCTCTTTAAACCCTGAACAACCAATCATCCATGTAATCCTTATCTTTTGAGTAAGTCTTCTTTGTATTTTTCCTAATTGTTGTATGGTATAGCTGTATGAGTTTTTTCTAAACATAAACTTATTGAAAATTTTAGGGTTTATATAAGATTAGTTGATATGCTATGGGTTTGTTTGAATTAATTTATATGTGGGTAGTAATATGTGCATTTAAATATGAATTGAATTGAAGTAAAGAAGGGATAAATTGGTGTGTAACTTTGATTAATTGATATATTTTGCTTTAATTTGAGTAAATACCTTAAGGAATTTGAATATTAGAAAGAGAATAGGGAGATATAAAAAGAATTGTGTAGAAAAATCAATATCAATGTTGGAAAATATGCGTTAAAGTTGAAGATGATGAAAGTTTAATTTGGTCATTGATTTGTGAAAATTATATTTCAATTTCTTATCATAAATAACAGGTTTTAATAAAATAATTGAGATTTATTGGTGGTTTATTATAAATTTTTTATTATTTCCTTTTGAATTAGGAATTAATTCTATTTTGAGACAAATATATTAATGTATTTTGGAAGCCCTACATACTGCTCATATGTGACTGGTGGGTGTTAATGCTCATCTCGGTTTTTTTTTATCATTGTAATAAATTATGAGTAAATAATATTGAATATGCCAATGAGATTAATAATAATATATGTATGATAATGAATGTGAATAATATTATATTTGAATGATTAGTTTGATTATCTATTTTTTATTTGAATTGTATGATACTCAAATATTAGTCTAAAATGCATTATAGATTTATACAAGTCAGAATATCTACACTAACATTACAATGTTAGTCTATATACTCATAGTTGAATTTAATTACCTAACTAGTTATTAATGACACCAGCCTGTGTTAAAGGTCATCACACAAATATATTAGTATACTCTACCTAGCAAGGGTGGTTCTTTTGCTAGGACACGTGGCACAAACATGTTTTCTTCTTCTTTTCATTTTTATATTTGATTTTATAACTTGTAGCACTTTAAAAAAGTAACATATCTTGGATTATGCTTATATATGTTCTTGGTATGCTTAATTACACCTATATCATGAATGAACCTAGTGGATTCATCATATTATAACTTAGTTTTTTTATTTGTATATTTAATACTATTTATTTAATGAGCAGTGGAAAACTCATAAATTTATTATTTCAATCTTTTCAAGTATATAGTGTGTTAGCTAAACAAGTATCATTTAACTTGTTTATACTTTAAGGTGGTATGTGTAATACTTTTTCATTTGAGATTTTTTATTTTTGATACTCATTTTGTAAATATGATATATGATGTTGTGTATAGCTTGAATTCCACAGTTACAATAGTTTCTAGGTTATTCTTTTTGAGTTATGTATGCAAGTGTATATTTATATATATGATCTAGTAATAGAGAGTGATGATTTATTTTTATATCATTGCTTTAAATTTTTTTAGTTCTAATAGAATTATGTTAAGGCATAAGGATTAGCATAGACAAGGCGGTGCTAGGAGTGCTTTTATCTGTGTCTGATAATGTACTTAAATTTGGGTTATGACACAAAAATTACTTATTAATTTTTAATAAGTCAAAATATCTTTAAAGTAAATTTTTGAATTAAAAAAACCCTAGTTTGATTTTCCAAACACCTTTTTAGTAGTCGCAAATTAGATAAGCAAATGGTGCATCATTTATTTTTTCTTGGAAAAAAATGGATAATCCACCCTATTTTCCAAATAAAAAAAAGTTAGTTGTGCTGGCCATCCAAGCCTAAACACCTAATTGGGTTCATTATGTATTTTTTTATATTAAATTTCATGAAAATAAATAACTTTAAAATATTATTTTTTAAAAATAAGATTATAGGTTTTTTTTATAAAACTATCAAATGTTTTTTTATAACTCTTTGTAATTTGTATTTGTTTTTCTTGTTAAATTATTTTTTGGTTTCTTTGTGATTTTTTTTAATTATAGCATAATTAGATAAAAAATAAACAATTTATAGTAGATTCTTCTTATATTTTCTTAATACATCTGTGACATAATAATAAAAACATTTTTTCATTAAGATTTGATTCTATGATTCTTATAATTTTTTCCTTAAAAAAATAAATATTATGATAAAAAAAATTGTCAAAAAATTGCATAAATAGAAAAAAGACTTTTTAATTAAAAAATAATTTTTTTTATTTCATATCGTTCATAATATTTTTTATATTTATTTTTATTACAGTTAGTTTTTATTAAATGAAGTATATTATAAAAAAAATTATATTTTTTTGTTAAGAAAAATAGATTAATAAAAAAATTATACTAGGAAATCATTTTGTTTATATAGAATTTAAATTATTAATTTTTTATAAAAAAATTATTAACATAAAATTAAATAAAAAAATTTAATAATTACTCAAATATGATAATAAATATCTTGATTTGTATTTATTATTAAAAAAATTTATTTAATTTTTAATTAATATAAACATCTCTTTTTAATATTTATTTATATATATAATTTCGAATTTACTCAATTAAACATTCTCGTCAAGATTTTATTCACAATAAAAAAAAAAATTACGAGTTAAAAATATGTTGTCAATAGCCGCACTTTTTTTCCTTTTTCTTTTTTCTTTTTTGGTTAAAATATATATTTTAATCCGCCCGCAGGAGAGGAAGTGTAAATTGGCTGTTTGTTAAACCAAGAGAAAAAAAAGTGAAAACAAAAAGATGGCTAGCTAGCTGGATCCCGTATCAAGGGAGCAAATTTCGGTGCTCTATATTGAAAAACTCTGCTTGAAACCCACCACGCTGCTTCTCCTGGTGGCGTTGGTGGTGGTGCCGGTGGCGCCCTCTTTCAACGTTGGTGGTGGCGGTGGTGCTGCTACACATGGCTGTTATGAACCTTGGCTAAGGCTGAAGCCTAACAATGGCAAAGTAATCAAAACATGGTCTTTGTTGCTAATCTTGGGTTTCGAAACTGCGAAGTTTTGATTTTTATGTAATTTGATCTTGGTTTGATGAGGACCCATTTCTGGCCTACATGTATAAGGTTGGTTGGTTTTGAGGAAATGTTTGTCTTTTTGGATCTGAAAGTTGCCATTTTGCGTTTATTTTCCGTGGGATTCTTTCACTAGACATTGTGATGTGTGTGTTTTGGTGAAAACTGAGAGGTTTTGGATGAAGGGTTGATGCAATTTAAGAAAGTAATGATTTATTTATTTTATCTGTAATTGAATCCTTCTGCGTTTCCCTTTTATGTTAGAATCTTCCTTGATTTTGGAGTTTCAGATGGGTTTGCGTGTATTTGATTATGATTGCTGTTAAGCATTATACTTTTTAGACTTGGGATTAAAGATTCCATTAATAACATGCAACAAATGGAACTGCAGTCTTGGATTTACATAACAATGGAACAAGTTGGGTTATTTTCTTTCGTTTTTATTTTTTAAAAAAAAATTAAAGGGAAAGAATTATGTTTTGATTTTATTAAGTTTTGTATTGATTCTCCTTGTTTTTATGTTGTTGTAGTTGAATATTAAATGAAAGGATGTATGTGCTTGTTGTAAGTTAAGATGTCCTTCAAAAGCATCATGCGTG
>Ga0325404_1005629_pt1 | contig 13181 bp, 10 predicted proteins | sample PopdelMetagenome_18_FD_205664 | JGI IMG/M metagenome (GOLD analysis project Ga0325404, IMG submission 205664) | Populus deltoides microbial communities from Bellville, Georgia, United States - Xylem-Control-R1 | ecosystem: Host-associated > Plants > Phyllosphere > Stem > Wood/Secondary xylem... | reverse complement strand
GCATCTTTCATCTAAAGGTGCCTTCAAAACATAAAACAAAGAATATCAAGGCATTTTATACATAAAACAATAGGCAAAACACTAGTTAAATGTGGGTGAAACTATCGAATAATATGGTTACATCAATAAGCGAGAAAATCACTAATTTTTATATATATACTTTTAATTGGAATGGGCCAGCACCAGCCCAACATAAAAAAAAGGGCCAGCACCGGCCCAAAATTATAATTAGCTGGTTACTGTGCACAGTATAGTAACCAACTAATTATTTTCATGTTCTGCAGAACGTGAATTGCTCACGTTCTGCATGCAAATGAGAACAGATAATAAGGGACAAAGAAAGGGAGAAGATTACTTGGAATGAGGGAGCGTGGTTGCTAAGCTAACGGTGGCTCGCAGTGGCGGCGGCGGCGGCGGCTGCAATGATTCTTCTTTTTATGTGTAAAGACACTAGCCCCTGCGTCTTCTCCTTCTCTCTTTTTTTTCTGTTTTTACTCTCGATTCTCTCCTCTCTGTCCTTGTGCTTCTCCTCTCTTCTCTCTTTATTCCTCTGTTTTTTTCTCTCCCCTGTTTTCCTTTCTTTCATTTCGGTCTCCTCCAACTGCCTTCTTTCTTTTTTCTTTTTCTTTTTTTTTGCTCTCACTTCCCCTGTATTTATAGGCAAATACATGGGGAGAAAGGTCTACTACCCCTGTCCAGTCATGGCACAGGGGTAGGGTGGCCGAGGCGGCCACTGTGCAGCCGCCCCAGGACTGCCTGAGGGGTACATCCCCTCTGTGTTTTTTTTTCACCACCTCGTGGTAGGCCATGAGTCAGAGTTTAGGCAAGTAAAGGTTATTGGTTGGCGTCTTTTTGGGTCTTTCAGAGAAAGAGGGAGAAGAAAAGCAGGGGAAGGCTGCTGCTTCTTCTTCCCCTGCCTCGTGCATCCAGGGGAAGAAGAAGACCCACAGTGCGCTCAAAACGACACCGTTGTGGGCTTCTCTTTCTTTCTTTTTAATGAACAATGGATGAAACAACGTCGTTTTAGACAACGGCAGCAAAATCGTGTCAGAGTCCACATCAGTCCTCAATTGCAATTTTGACTTTAAAAATCAATGCAATTGCATCCCTGCCAAATTCAATCGTCGGCCTTGAAGGTAGCTATCTTTTTCAAATTGGTCCTTGGTCTTGAATTTGTGCAATTGGACCCTCAATTGATCAATAAACTTTTAATTTCTTCAATTTAGCCCTTTATTCGGTCAATTACAACCCCTCTATTTATGCGCTTTTTTTAGTTTGATCCTTAGTTTTGGATTTCTTTAATTAAGTCCCTAATTAGCCATCAAACTTCAATATTTATGTAATTAAGCCCCTAATTTGACCAAATCAACTCTCAAAATTTATAATTTGACCCCAGAACTTTAATTTCTTCCAATTAAAGCCCAAATTGACTTCAAAATTAATTTTTCTTGCAATCAAACCCTCCATAAATTCAATTAAACCTTTCATAAATTTAATTGAGTCCATAAACATCTGATTTTGGATTTTTCTTCCTCAAATTTAATTTTCTTTGTCAACGAGGCTCTCATCAGTCAATAAACTATATTAAATTTTAATCTTTCTATTTTTTTCACATCTTTAACCAATTTTAAGTTATTTTCTGGACGTTTTGGCATCCTCTTCTCACTGCCTATTTGTTTTGGGATTTCTTCTGACTATATTTTTATTTTTTTTTGTATTTTCTTCTTCTTTTTTTGTGTGGAGACTCAAAAATGAATTACTATATATATATATATATATATATATATATATATATATATATATATTAACATTAAATTAAAATTGCGTATGTGTCTATAATATTAAGAAAAATCAAAATGATGATTTGAAACATTCTTTTTTAATTAGTAATTTTGTTATTTATTAGTATTATTTTACTGATTTCCTTTCCATTTTTTATGAAATGTTTAATATTTATCTATTTTTAAATGTTAAGATGTATAAAATTTTAAAATTTTATTTTAATAGCATATCCATAACATATCTTATCCTAATATTTTAATAAATCGACATATCAACGTATCCATATGTGTGTTTGACGTCCATATTCTTTTTTTTTTAACCTAGAATTTTCTATTTAAATATAATATCTTTCTATTTGATGAACTGAAAAACAATTCTTCATCTTTTTAGATTTCTGAGTTTTACAAACACGTTTTAAATATTTTAATTTTCCTTACAAGTTTTTTATTGTTTTTCAAATGAAAAAAATAAATAAAATGATAAATTAGACAATACTTTTTTATATATATAATATCACTAAAAACATTTTAAAAAAAATATCAACACAAGTTAACTCAAGATTTTGACCAATCACATCTAATAAATTCCTTTTAATTTTTGTAAAACTCGGTTTAAATTATTACTCATCAAGTCAAATCAAGTTAATAATGCAAGGATCTCAATTTTAAAAATTAAAAAAGAAAGTGCTAAAGAGAAGTTTTTGCTGTTGTGCTGAATATGGATCAGTACGAAGTAGCCCAGAGAATTTAAACCAGAGTTCTCTGTACTAAAGAAGGGAAATGATTATCAAGTCAGATTTATCTTGCTACCCATCATTTTCACCATGGGAGAAGATTATGTCATTTTCTTTCTGAATGTATGTTCCGCATTGATCTAATGTGTTTAGAGAAAGATTTTATAATTTTTTTCTGGATGTTAACTCTTAAGAAATCAAGAAAAAGAAATCATCCTCCCTTAACCCTTAGCCACCAAGACACATTTTAGAATTAAAAACAACGTTGAATCTTTTCAATCACACTCAGCGTGGACCAATAGGCTCCATATCAATACCATTCGAGTGTCCATGGATAGCTGCCTTGCGCACAGAAATGAGAGAGAGAGCAGAAAGGCCCAGAAAAAGACATTCAAGTTTGCATTTGCTAGGAGCGATACTTGACATGATTTCCATCTTCAATGCCTGGTATTGATAGGACTAAAGAAGGGAAATACCAGGAGCATTAGCCTGTTTTCCCTAGACCAAATCACAGCACTTGGCGTACCATGCCATTCAGGCACTGGATCTATTTGAAGAAAGGAGTTAACAAGTCAAGAGGTCTTTAGATTTAAAGAAAACATGAAAGGCCTCCACTTCATGGAACAAAAGAAGGCTGGAGCTGGTTCCATGCCATGTTCTAATGAACTATACTCTTCAAACCATGCATTGACAAATTTGCATGGTTGGTCTTCCACCAGCACTTTCAGAAAGCAAATCCGAGCCAAAATAAATAATCATCGTAGAAATGTAGTGTAGAAAAGATTGGATACGATGAAGTAACCAAGACTACATGACTAGGAGATAACTTTTACTCAAAATTCACAAAAAGAAAACAACTTGAGAACATAAAAAAGTTTAATCCTTTCAAAGGATTTATGTTACCCTCCTCTATAAGAATTTCTTCATATTGGAAATTAGTGTGGTTTTGGGCACAGAACCAATAATTGCATCTTTCTTCTCCCCGTTTTTGAAGATCATGATTGTCGGGATGCTTCGAATTCCATACTTGGTTCTGGTGGAAGGACTTTCATCAGTATTCAATTTGAAGCACTTGAGCTTTCCATCATATTCTGTAGATAGTTCAGCTATTACTGGATGGATTATCCGGCAGGGTCCACACCATGGAGCCCAAAACTCAACCAGCACGGGCCCATCAGCCTGTTTCATCCGTCACTGCAGGAACTGAGATTTTGAAAACCAAGGAAAGATGTCAATTTTAACTGTGATATAGAGAACTCATTAGGAGTGCATTATAAGAAAGAACAACAGCAACAACATGATTAGAAGTGGAGTGCGGTAAATAGAACTAGAGATTAGTGGCATAAATATTCAACTTATTTCAAGGGCAAGTAGCAACATGTAGAAGTAATTAAAATTCTAACCTGGAAGTTTTTCCTGCATAAAGGTCCATAAAGATTTTTCATAAATATGTTGACTGCTTTGAGTGATATCTCAATAGAATAAATAAAATACAACTAAAAACAGTAGCATAATATTCAGTTTCACAGCAATCACCTTTCCTCCTTCCTCAAAGACTTTGTGAAGCCGGTGAACTTGTTTAACGTTTTCATTCATTAATTTCATTTCCAAATTAAACCATTTAGCTTCTTCCCCCTCTACGAGAAAATATATCATCCTGTCCCTTAACATGGTTTGAAGATAAAGAGAGCTCTGGAATGCAAGGGCAGAATAGGTGACGAAAGACTCAATCAGTTTAGTTCCTTATATGACCAATTATTCGCAATTATATTATAGAAGGATGACTGGAGGATATTCAGAAGGTTTTAATATGTCAGAAGTTATGAAATGTAGAGGTAAAAGGCCAGTTTTTTTGAGGTACTCTCAGACCAGCACCAAATTCAGAGAATCAGATGCTGTTGCTTCACTCAGTTGACACACCAATTTCCCCAAGAAAAAAAGAGTCCAAATAAGGAGATAAACAAGCCGAATTATTCTTATTACTTTGAGCAAACAACAACCACCAGGAAGAATACGATAGACAAATAATACAACCAGGTTAAATAACATTTTATCATCAGCAGATAACCATCAGTAAATGAAGATAATTCAATGGATCATAAAATGAATAACTATACAGGAGATGATTTGGAAAGCACAAGCAAAATCAGTTAACTGGGTCATTTAAGGAATTGAGGGTTCTAATACACTTCTTGGTGTTTTTTTTTTTTTTAATAATGATCCAGGATTTAATTAAACGGTCATCAAAAAACTGGCCATTAAAAAAAAAACATACAAATTAAAGGAAAAGTAAAAGTACAACAAAGAAAAGTGAAGGCTCCTCTTACTTCTAATCCAAACTTCATAACTCTTATAAAACTTATTAGGTCAAACTTATTTTAATATGGAAACATTTATCAAGTCCAGCCTCCTATTTCAACTTTTTTTTTATCTTTTGACTTAAATTATTTCTCAAACTAATTTATTGTGTAACTCCTAGGCTTTCCACTGCATGCTTCATTTTTTTTTTTGTATAAAAGTCCAAACCTTTTAATCCGCTCCAAGACTTTAAATAGTTATTTTTATTTTCATGTTTTGAGGTTTTATTTTTTATTTTTTTGCATTCGTATATAAGAGCTCTTTGATTCTTTATGTATCCTAGCAAATTCAATCGCTACTATGTTAAGCCACCGCTATATATAGTTTATCATGTTTCCTTCGTAATGTGAAACCTTCTTTTCCTATCATTCTAGGGTTTTTATTTTTTGTTTGTTTTTGCAATTGCGAACTACATAATTGATAGATTTGTCCATTCCCGTGATGAAGCATAGACAATGCCTCTATTACAAACTAGTAGAGTAAAAACACAATATAATTGCGTGTTTGGGTACTTAGAAAGGAAGTCCTTGGAGTTGGAAGCTTGTTTAGAGAAGAAGGCTTCAAGTTTGGCAGGAAGAACTTGAGGCAAAGATGCTTGATTTTTCCAACTCATCGGAGAATATTGATTTCCAACCATATTCTTTCTTGGAAAATAATTTTGTTAGCGGAATCATACAGTGTTATTGCCACACAATAATATGTACCCTAATACTTTTAATATTAAAAAAAAAAACCTCTGGAAATAGGTTTAAATAATAAAATAGCAATGAAAAGAAGTTTTTAACCTTAAAATGCTACTAGAAATGGGTGGGAAATATAGGTGACTATAAGCTTTTTAATCTCTTTCCACCTGTTGCTACTAACGATTGATGATTCACACCTTCGCTAAAAAGGGGTTTAGAATTGTCATGTTCATTTTCCTTACAACTTCTTCTCTCTCTCTCTCTCTCTCTCTCTCTTTATATGTATTAGGATAATATATATGGGTTGTCATGATGAAGAAGGAGGTTGTTTTAATGAGTTGAGTTGTGTTTGTTGTGGGGTTAGTGTTTGGAGGCTAAACGAGGAAGAAGCAAAAGCATATCAATCCATTGGGTTTATTTAAGTGTGGATCAGGTTTGTGAGTGAAGGTTATGATTGTGGTACTGTGATGGTGGTTTATTTCAGAGTGGATCGGGTCTGATGATGATCACTAATGGTGGATTTAGAGGGAAGAAAAGGCGGGTCATCAATAGGTTGGTATGGGTTGTGGTGGTTGATTTGTCGGCTAGGAGCAGTGTGATGGTTATGTGACATTGTTTACTTGACTCTTTCTACTTATGAGGTAGAATACGTGTGGTGTTTGGTGTTAGAAAAGAATAATATAAATTATATTTTGAGATTTTAATTAATAGTTTAATATTTTTGATTGAATTTGTTTTTTGATATAGTATTACAACTTTAATAACTAAGCAGTTACAAGTTCGAATTTTACTATTCTTATTTATTTGATAAAAAATAAAACACAAGGTAATGTGAGTCTATACAAGTTTCAAATCCAAAATGCTTTAACTTGAGAGGATGTGTTAGAGAATAATATAAATTATATTATGAGACCTCACCTAATAGTTTAAGATTTTAGGTTGAATTGATTCTTTGACAAGTGCCAATGATTTTTTACATTTGTGTGTCGTAAAGAGAATTTTAGAGATAATGCACGTGTCAAGACAAAAGCATAGAGATTTTTGTTGATAATAAGTCTACAATTATTTTGGAAAAAAAAACCCACTTTTTTATAAGAGAAATGAGCATGCAAACAGCGGATATTCCTCTATTAGAGAACGCATAAGAAAAAAAGAGGTGTGACTGAGTTATGTGAAGTTCATTAATCAGGTTGCATATATTCTTACAAAGGTTTTGAAATGAGAAGATTTTTGCAAATTAAGAGCTTTGCTAGGACTTATCTAGAGATAGGTTTAAGGAAGGATGTCGAGGGTAAATTTATACTATAACAATGTTTTATATATATATATATAAAATTTAGTTCAAGTCGTAGCGGTTTTAACAACAAACAAACAGTTATTGTTTATTAACTACCTAAGATTTGGAGCCATATCTGTGCCAAGCACCAAGTTCATTTCAACAGAATCGTGCATGCTCATTTTAGATGACATCTCCATAGCCTGACATTCCTTTAGCTCTCTTAAAATATCACTCATGTCTGGCCTTTTTCTTGAAGTCGGGGGCACGCAGGACAGTGCTATCTCCAGAGCTTTCCAAGCACAATTAGTGTTGAATTCACCTTGGAACCTTGGATCGATAATGCTCTGGATATCCCCTCTTTCAACTAAAGGACTCACCCATTGAAGTATATGAGTGTGGCCCTGATGGCCCCTTATTAAAGGCGGTTGACCAGTTATTAGCTCACACAGAAGAATACCGAAGCTGTAAACATCACTTTTCTTATTTAAGTTTCCTAATGCTCGAAATCTGCATACAGAATATAATGACAATTATGCTAGGAGAACAAACACTGTGAGAGATGATTAACATTAAGTTTGAACACGTACTCAGGATCAATGTATCCGGGCGTGCCTGCAGGAATAGTTATGACATGCGAATCTTCTTCGTTTGCGAAGGCTTTGGACAGCCCGAAATCAGCAATCTTGGCTTGAAGGTTTTCAGTTAATAAGATGTTGGATGATTTCAAATCTCCATGGACTATTGGCGGCCTGCAACCATTATGCAGATATTCCAAACCTGCGAGTTCGATAATGCCAGTTAATCCAACAAAGTTTGCAGAACAAAAATGAAGAAAAAATGACTCAGGCACCAGAGTCATACCTTGTGCTGCGTCTACTGCAATTTGCAGCCTTGCCCTCCAATTCAACATATTTGTGCTATTTTCTGCGGCCACAAAAACACATTAATATCATAAATTAAACAATAAACTTTGCAATGTGATGAATACAACAGGAATTATGTTTCATTACACATATAAGTTCATCAATACTAGATGATTGTTAAATAATCATTTCAACATAAAAGCTTAAATTATTAGGTGAGTTCCTAAGATATGATTTAAATTATTCTTTAACACACTCTCTCAATTGAAAGTCTTGTGAATTTAAAACTTGCACAGACCTATATTATCTTGTTTTTAATTTTTATCGAATAGAATAGGGGTGGTGAGATTTGAATTCATGACCTCTTAATTATTAAGGCTCTGATACCATGTCAAAAAACTATTTCAACCTAAAAGCTTAAGTTAATATGTAATATTTCAAGATATGATGTATATTATACTCTAACAATGATAAATTCATATAAATCTAAGTGAGAGTTCTATCTATAAACTAGTTTGTGTCCCAAAAAAATCGTAGAATTCTATATTTCTGAGAGTAATTCTATAAATACCTAACAATTGATCCTTCAAGTTCCCATTTGCCATGTATTCATAAACAAGTGCCATATTTTCTTGCTCATTACAATAACCAACGAGGGACACCAAGTTTCTGTGATGAACAATAATCAATAGTTTGACTTGCATTTGGAAACACTACTCTGCCATAGTTGAAAGAAAAATATTTGGTGCACATCTCATGTCATCTACAGGAAAGGAGAAAGCTAACTAATTTGTTATCTCCACTAGAAATTCTTTATAACCTTGCCTTGAGGATTGAGATAACAACTTGACAGCAACTTGACGGCCATTTTTCAAGTTTCCAAGATATACTTTTCCAAATCCTCCTTCTCCAATAATGGTTTGGAAATTATTGGTAATGCTAACTATTTCAATGTATGTAAATGGTTGATTCTTTGATTTCAGTGACAAGGATAAGCCCACCGAGGAAGATAATGACACATTCAATCTCCCTGCAAAGGAAAACTTCATATATTTTAACAGAGATAAAGCAATAAATATTTCAATATTTTAACAGAGATACTAAAGTATGAAACTATATATGTCATCATATTTACATGTCAAAACTATGTTATTGCTTACTGATCTCATGCTGAATTGTATTCTCATCTGCTAAGTTGCAGGAAAGAAATGAGGTATTGGGGGTGGTATCCAGATTAGAATTATCATATGATAGGTAATATAAAAGTTATTGGGTTCACATAATATATATATATATATATATATATATATATATATATATATATATATATATAAAAAAAAAATGAAAAAACTAAAGTGCTTGCATATAAGATAGACTCATAGAATAATATTCTACGAGTCTTTTAAGTTGAAGATAGTGTATGATCATATATGTAAGCTATCGGATGTATAGATCATCAATGATTTCACCGAAAGCACAAACCATCTTCTAAGCGAAAATCACTCTATATTATTCTAGGATTTAGTTAACACCACTCAAAAAAGAGGAAAGAATACAAAGCAGATAAGTGAAAGAGAAAGAATTCACCTCTTTTCAACCTCCAGAAGATAGTTATAATGCTAAGCAGAAGGAGCACAGAAACTGGTATGACAGATGCAATAACTGGAACAGGAAAACTTCCCTTCTTCTTTTCACATGTATCCATCTTGCATAAATCCGGATTTCCATCCAAACTTACATTAAGTAACAAATAACCCAATCAAAGTGAGGTTAGCTTTAGAAAGTTAGCAAGATCACTATGAAATATACCAAAGAATTGTATCAATTACTTAATTCCTTAAACTCGTACTAACATGCAAAGAAAATGGATTTGTATAATCTATCTTCTGACTCCTCTTTGTTCCTTAACATTTAATTTCAATTTATGAAAAAATAAAACAGTAATCACTTCATAAGTAAGAAAAGAAGTTAGAGAAGAACCAAAGGAGTTGAATGATTGTTTAATTAACATGCTGACAAGTTGTAATCGTTGAAGATGATAACCAAACCTCAACTGCAACTGTCCATTGTTAGACTTTTCCTTGAGACTATGGGGAACTGCACCTGTGAGTTTGTTCCCTCTCAAATCTCTGTAAATAGGAAAAACAAAGTCACCATTCACCATGGTAATCTTTGTAAAAACTTCTTGTGGTAAATATCAGAGCATGTTAACTTACAGGATAGTAAGATATGGTAGCTGCGTAAAAGCTTCTGGCATTGTCCCTGTCAATTCATTGTTTGATAAATCCCTGTAAAAAAAGGTGAAAAAATTAACGAACAATCACATTTTGTAAAGAAATAGATGACAAGAGTACGCAATAGTTGGAAAAAAATAGAGGTTGTTCCTCCACTGATCTAAAGTACGGAGACCCATTTTTGCAACCTTGGTGGAGCCAGAATCCCAATCTTTGACTTGGAGGTTTTTGTCTAGAAAAGATGCATAATATAGGGAGAAAGGATATGCCTCAAGCTTATAAGATGCATGAGTCCTCCATACACCTCTAGCCAATTTCCATATAGAGTATTTGTAACATCACCTTTAGACTTAAATAAGATAATGTCTCATCAGAGGACTGAGGTGCCTTCTAGTTTTAAGGGTCTCAACCCAATAAACTGTTGGGAGATTCCAGAAATCAAACACACACAACGTGGTTCGGCAACTTGCTTACTCCACGAAGCTACTGGTTTGTATTAATCTTGCTTAGAAACAATACAAACAACAAAACAAGGAGGAGGAGAAAATTCTTCTCTACTCAACTCAACTCTCTCTTTAGCTCTCTCAAGGTGTTTCTCTCTATTTTTACACACCTCTCAGCTCTCAATAGCATCCTCTATATATAGCTGATATGGGAGACAATCCTCTCCATTTAGTCAATTATAGCAGCCACCATTTTCAATATTTCGGCAACCACTCTTGACCTTCACCATGCAGCCATGTTTGACATGGCTGCCAGCAGCCATTTGTGTTCATACACAACATAAACAATAGTTCTCTTCAAATAAAATGATGAATGTCTGAAGTCGGTAAGAAATTCTAGCAGTGACTGTCATTCCAGTGCTAGATATCTAGTAGCCATTGCCAGGGTAGTTTATTAGTATTAAAACCTGTTACAACTTAGTTACGAACACTTACAAGGACTTGATTGCTGTGAGGTTCAAGAGTGAAATAGCTATATTCCCTGATAATTGACTTGAACTTAGATTCCTGCTCATAGTTAATAGTAAATGAGTCAGACATTGAGATACTGAATGCCATATCTAAGTGAATGTTCTTCAAAAATAACTTACATAAAATATTCCAACAATCATACAGAATTTAAGAGGGAACTCACAGAGAGATGATCCTTGGAGGGTTATCATCGTTGCACTGCAAACCAGACCACGTAGTAAGTGGCAAACATGGATCTCCTTGCCAGTCAACTCGATCTATTTTGTATGCTTTCTTGATGGCCATGATTGCATCAACTATGATAATTTAGGTTAAAAAGAGTGAGAAGTGCATAGCTTTAGATTTATAAGAGAGAATCGCTATATACTAGGTAAAGGCCTCAATATCAAAACAATCTCGAGCCCGTCTTTTTGTGACAAGAATAATTTTTTATGATGAATATATATATATATATATATATATATATATATATATATATATATATATCTCAATTAGCCATTAGGCTTTATCATTTGTATGATTTTATAAGATTCCAATTGAATTTTTAGATTATAGGCCAGTTGGTATCTATAAAGTTCGTGCAAATATTCTTTTCAACAAACTCAAACATGTTAGCTAGGATCTTATTGGACAAACTCCAAAAAAAGGTTGCCGAATGTTTTTGATGTCGTCGGACATTGTTTTGTTCATAGATCTTTTTATTTTTAGGTATTCAAGATAGCCATCCTCTAAATGGCTAGAATGTGTTTTAATAAATTCGCCGATTATTATATATATATATATATATATATATATATAAATTGTTCTATAACATCAAAGTCTTTCTTAAAATTTGCAAAGTTATTATGTGCTAATTTATTTTTAATTTAATTAGAAGAGTCAAAATAATGATATTCAAAATCAACCATTGATCATTGAAACTTTCAAGCCATATCAAAAACCACTTTAAAAATTTAAATTATTTGATGATTTCAATAAATCACTATATAATATTGATAAAGAATAAGCATAAAATGTCCAAGATTTGTTTTTTGGAAGATAGGGAATTTAGGTTGGATATCTTTGGAGAATCGAACTCCGTAACATTTGGATACAAAAAGGTCTTAGATAAACTCATATGAACTTTAATATGGTAGTCAATTAACATAAGTGGTTTGTGTTCTTTAGTAATATTAGGAGTTTTAGGCTGCTTTTATTTTTGTGGTATGGTGTGGTGCTTTCTATGTTTTGTTTCAATCATAGATTTGAAAGTATTTAGTTAATCAATACATATTATAGTTTTATATAGACCCCACTAAAAACTCTCTCTTAAAAACTAAATGATGTTATCGGACCTGCTTATAGTCAGGTGTAGGTCTATTATAATTAGATAAGAATCTGCCCTTGATAGATTATGTGGATAGCCTAAAAGATGTATTTATAGACTATTGAGACAGATCCAGGTCCAATAAGAGATTTAATAGTGTCAGACCAGAATAACAGCTCAAAATGACTATAATTTTTAATCCAATCATTGAATCACGATTAAATTTTTACAAGATATTCCAAAGGTTTTTTTTTTCCTTTGAAGTTGTCTATGTGTTACTATGTAGATCGTCAGATCTGTAGATTTCACAAATCTCACCCCATGACCATGGTTTTACCAGTTTTTATGATTTTTTTTATTTTTGGATTTTATATTATTTTTGAAATTGATGATTCTTTTCTTTGTAATTTTGGATTTTTATTTTTTTTTCCTAGATAGGGTAAAGTTTCTAATCTATTTAAGGCTTAATTATAAACCTTCTAAAAAGATAAACTTTATCATTATTATTTTTAGGGAATAGACTTGTGAATTTAAGGTTTATATTTGTAGCCCCTTTTCGCCCATAAATAAATTTTATGTTCTTTGTTTAGTTGTTGTTTTCAATTTCCATCTGCATCATTAAGTTAAGAAAAAACTACATCTTGTAACTTTTTTAAATCACAATGGAGGAAACCTCTTTCAAAAAAAAACAAAGAAAGGAAAAGATAAGGCCAGCCCCTCGTTGTGCCAGTAAGACAATTAATCACCAAGTAATTTGCCATTAATCAGGCCCTAGCTCGAGGGATCAGAGGGATCAAAACGTAAAAATCCTTCAATCCAGTAGTCTAGCAATTCATTAATGACGATTATTATAGCATTCTGGCACCAAAGCCTATAGCATTCAACAGAATTGAAATAGAAAACATACCGTCCGTTTGATTTGTCGGTGAATCAGGGAGTGGCCATAGTTCGAAGATCTCAAAGGCATTT
>Ga0325404_1005628_pt1 | contig 13182 bp, 7 predicted proteins | sample PopdelMetagenome_18_FD_205664 | JGI IMG/M metagenome (GOLD analysis project Ga0325404, IMG submission 205664) | Populus deltoides microbial communities from Bellville, Georgia, United States - Xylem-Control-R1 | ecosystem: Host-associated > Plants > Phyllosphere > Stem > Wood/Secondary xylem... | reverse complement strand
TGCGAGCCGGTAAGAAGTTAGTAAATACAATAATTAGTAAAAATAAAAAATAAATATACTTGGGATAATAAAATGGTCTTGAGTATTTATTAAAATAATAAGTATAATTATATGCAATGATTGAATAAGAAAATTCGGATATCCGATGAAAAATCATAAATTATCAAGTTTTATGCTATAAGTTATAATTTTTAGTTCGACCGTTTGATCAAGGTAAAATTTTACAAGTAGCCTCCAAACATGTTTTTATATCTTAGTTTAAAATTTTAGATAGATTAGAACTCAGGAAGAACTCACTATTTTAGGGGATTTTTATCATTTAACCTCCAGCTAAAATTAAAACTAGACGACGAAGGAATTTGAAACATGTTTCTATGAGAAAGTTGTAGTCAAGGATGTCAACTTTTAAATAAAATATGTCTTGCTTGATTTTGATTTTTTAGGTTAATGAGAATAAAAAATATTTAAGAAGTGATTATGGTGAGCTAGTGAATTGGAATTGGGTTATATAGAATGAGTACTTATTTGATGACACAAAGGTTGGTTTGTAGTGTAGAATCGAGAATGTACAATAAAGATTTATAAGGAAAAATATTTTGTTTTTGAGATGTGTTGTATGAAAAATTTTATGGATGAATTTTTAAATTATAACATGAGAAATAATAGTTAACGACAAGGAGTTTGTAGGAGAAGCATCTAGAACGAAACTCAGTTTCTCAAGAGTTTGAATAGCTGAAGTAAAGGCAAGGGATTAACCCTCCATTACCTTTTTAATTATTTGCACATGCTTTTATAATTATTAGAATTACAATAATAATTAAATTGTATAGTGTATTAATAACTTTGAGGTAGAAATTGGTTGGGTAGTTTTTATTTTATTTTTTGTTATTTTTTTTTAATTTTACATGTTTATGGTAGGTTGATTATGAATCGAGCTTTATAATTTTTTTAATTTTTTTTATATGGTCTTGTTCTTATTATTTGAATTATATATTTGATAGATTAACTCAGATTTTTTTATTTAAAAATGTTATTAGATTAATTTAAAATGTATTTTAAATATTATTTTATTAAAATCCGTTGAATCTTTACTTTATTATGCTGCGAGATTATAATTTTTTTTTTAAATATTGTCATGTGTTTTTATATCATTTCATCATTTTCTATTTTTTTTTGTTTAATTTGGTTTATTTATTATAGTTATCTAGTTTTGTTAGCTTATAATGAAACAAGATAAACTTATTAAATAGTCGGATCTGAATCTTTTGTATCAGATAGAGCCATCTATATATAAAATAAAATTCAAAACTATTTATATTTTTGTACAGCTTATGATGATAGCTGGTGGCGAACAGATAGATATCTAACTTTGATGCTACGTGTAACTTTCATCACTTGATGCTACTATGAAATTGCTTTCACCAGCCATTTCCTCGTCCTTTTCTGGCCTCCTTCCTCACTATTTCTTTATTCGGGGGAATAGAAAATGTCAGCTGTTTAACAGCGACATCGCTGCTGCCTCGCACGGTTTTGACTCTACCAAGGGAGGACCTGGGATACGAGTTGCTATAGTTTTTTTTTTTAATGTATTAAAAAAATATATTTTTTAAATTCTATTTTTTGATTTCAACAAATTAAAACAACCTAAAAATAAAAATAAAAAATTCATAAAATTTTGATTGTACCGCTGCCTAAAAAAAACTCTAACTGCCAAATTAACCACTTACTAAAAGAATTTAACATCTTTGAATTATGTCATGGCTTTTAAATAATATTGAAATAAATATGTCATGGCTTTTAGAGCTTTTTATAATAATATTAAGAGCTTATTCTTGAATAATTATGTATGAATCTAATATATATATATATATATTAAAATTTACTCGTGAATATTACTAGCTAAATAAATATTTATTTTGTTATTTTTATTGTAACTTTTTTTAATATTTTTTTTAAATTGTTATTTTATATTTTTTAATACTTTCACGTTAAATTTATCAATTAACTATTTTTTAGGTAAAACTTACTTTTAAGATCACGGTGTTTTGTCTAAAAAAGAGGGAATGCATGAATAAGAGGAGATAGTTTTTATTAAAAAAAAAAAATTCTTCTATATTACAAATCATTAGAATTTTTTCTAATATTTGTGTTAATTGACTTTAGTTTTTACCCAACAAACCAAACTCTCAATAAAAAAAAAAATTCATGAAAAAAATTAATAATAAATATCACAATTTGACAAAAAAAATTATGTTTTTCATATAGAATTTAATTATTATTTTTCCGATGAATATCTATTTTAACTGATATATAATTAAAAAATATAAAAAAGTGCTCCATAACAGGAGATCAATATTTTTTTTTCTTCTTATAAGAAAGATAAAATTTCTATTTTAATTTTTAATTACTGCTATTTTTTATTTATAAATTCTTAGTCCATGTATCTTTTTAATATATTTAATTAAGCATGGTCATCATCTTTCTAATTCTTAATTAAAAAAAATACAATACCAAAAAAAAAAACCCCCCACCACGCAAGCACCTTCTTCTCTTGCATGAGAAATTAATTAAATTGTAATCCTATTCACAGTGTAAAATGGATATCTAGCTAATGAAATACTAATTATGCTTATAGATCGCATTAGTAGTAGGATTGTTGGACCATATGATAAGAAGGATTAAGCAGATATAATATCATATTTTTATTTCAGATTTTTTTATAATTATAATATGATAATGTATGTCTGAGATGATAATGACAATGATGGTTTAAAATATTTTTTTACCTATAAATATTAAAATAAAATTATTTTTGATATCATTATATAAAAGATTTGAAAATATTTAAAATATATTTTTTAATTTTTTTTAAAAAATATAATTTATACCACGAACCCCTACATCAATCGTGCTGTGTAAATTAATTATTAACCCGCTAATCCCATACATGTAAAGCCAGTAGAAGGTCTCTTTCGGCTCTCTGTTATAAATAATTAAACAAGGGGTCGCATCTGTCCGAAATGCAAGTGCTGGCAGACCCGTTCAGGCCGACACTCTAATTTTCGGGTCAGGCAAGTGTCCCGTACTTCAGCTGCAAAAACATAATCAATGATTTTCACCGTCAAGAATCAAGAAAAAGAAAGAAGGAAAGAATAACAGTCGTCCGTCAAGAAATCGTCAATTTTTCCTTGTTGGAAACAGAGTGAACTATTCTTTAGTTTCTTGACTGTAAAAATGACTCGCCTGTTTATTTCTGCATTTTAAAAGTTTTTTTTTTTTTGATAAAATTTAAAATTTTTTTATTTTTTTATTAATTTTAAATTAATATGTTTTTAATGTTTTTAAATTATTTTGATGTGCTGATATCAAAAATAATTTTAAAAAAATAAAAAAAATATCATTGGTATGTATTTTGGCACGAAAAGCTATTTGAAAAGTAACCGCAACTATACTGCCAAACACGCTTTTCATATTTAAAAATCTACAACTTAGTCCCTCAACTCTTGCTGGCCATTGTCCTATCAAAACAAGAGCATGTTTTAATTGAATCCAAAATACAGGGAAACAAGAATAAAGGGACTGAGTTATAACTGGATTCGAAATCAAGAGACCAAAGAAAATTCAAATTGTGGAAATTTCATGTTGACTGCTGAAATTCTAAAAATATCTGTGGGGATTGTTTTTAAAATGTTATTTATTTATTTGGTAATACACTGAAATAATATTTATTTTAAAATTGATTTTTGACATAGTAAATTAAAATAATTTTAAAAAAATTAAAGTCAAGAAAGAAAGAAATAAAATAATTTAAAGCGTTTTTAAAAGGAAAAATAAACCGCTCTCCTTTAAATGTACGGAATCACTAGAATCAATAAAACCATAGCATTTTTTAGTTCCCGAAAAATGGCTCCTCCAATACTCTTCCTGCTTTTACTCTTCCTTCAAAAAGCAACCAGCAACAACACCACTTGCCATAATCCATGCCTTAGAAACAGCCTAGAGGTTCGATTCCCTTTCGGATTTGACAACAATAGATGCAGCTATCCAGGCTTCAAACTCTCATGCGACAATAAAACCCAGATCATAACCCTCGACCTTCCAAACATAGGCAACTTCACTGTCCGAAACATCAACTACGGAAGCCAAACAGTAACCATAACAGACCCACAAAACTGCCTTGCGAAGAAATTCATAGACTCATCATTTGACCTGTCAGGATCCCCTTTCATTCCTGAATACTACAATCGTTTCTTCACCTTCCTTAATTGCTCATCAAATTCTACCGCCGTTATATCAGGGATATGGCGCGTTAATTGCCTTAGCAACGAGAATTTCACTGTTGTGACCTTGCCAACAAACATTTACGAGTCGTTTCCTGATTTCATGCCATCTTTTTGTACAGAACTGAAGAAAAGAGTGGCGGTTCCTGTTTCTTGGTATCGTTGGTCAGATAGTGAAACGAGATTAATTTGGAATGAACCCTATTGTCAGCCGTGTGAAGTGGACGGTGGGACTTGTCAATTCAAGGGGAATACTGGTCTGACCATTGATTGCAACGGTCGTAGCAAAGGTATGTTTTCTGAAAAACGTTAATAGCTGGTCGGAGCAGTCGTGCCTGTAGCGACTTTTCCATCTAACATAACCCCCACATGCTCTAAAGAGGGAGTCTCCACCTACATGCTACAGTACTTGGGAGTCGCCACAAGCTTGATTTGCCTCCAGAAGTTCTCTACTAAAATTAATGATACTGTGTGTATATATTACATCTAGGATTGAACATAGGATAAAATGATGATGATTCTAGGGTGATTTTTTACATGATGTTATATTATTTTCGCTTTATTAATTACAAGATTAAAAGCAGGCACGTAGAGAAATAGAATCAGAAAATTTATCATGATTGAATTTTTAGTAATAACTAATAACTTACTAAAAATTCATCCATTGGGTACTCAAAATTGAAAATGATCCTGTACACATTATTTAACAGTGCATATGATTTTAGTGGTCATAAAACGCTACAGAATGTCTTGAAAGGGTCTTAGCTACTTGGGGAAGAAGATGAATATTGATCGACTAAGCTTCAAAGTCAAATTGCCAGTAAAACAAAAAAAAAGGACAAGGCAGAGGTTGGGTGGTCGCATGATTCCGTTGGGTGGGGAATCGCTTTCTGTATGAACGCTGAAAATGCAGTTGCATACGTGTCAGCTCTTTATAGGGAGACGTGGTATACTTTTTTTTGGTATGACAATGGCGTTCGGATTCCACGCAAGAACTAAAAGTCAAGAAACCCGGAAGTTAGATTTTTTAATTTCTCAGAAAATCTTGCACTCTGATTCCTTGTTTGTTGTGTTAGAATCTTCCTATTCTTTGCTCATGAGATCAATGAATGTCAAATTTTTGAGTGTTATGTGGGGATGGTGAATTTCCCCAAAGTCATAGGATTTTTATTTTTTTTAATTTAAGTTTAGGTGGAATGTTTGGTTGTTATGCTGTCTCACATCGTTGTGATTTGTAAATGACTAAGGATTTGTTCACCAAATGATTTTTTTAATGAATGAATACATTTTGGCAGTGTTTAATATTTTTCTCAAAATTATAAAGAGTCAGTCCTGCTTACAAACAGAAAGCTGTGAAAGAAAACAACAGGCAAAAAAAAAAAACAAACAAACAGGTATACAAGCTAACTGTAATCAAGACCCCATAATTGATATATCTCTAATTCTTCAGGTTTCATTACAGCTTCCTTCCATGGCTTGGTATTACAACCTGTTTGGCACATCTTAAATAATGGACTGAGGCTTTAAATTTTACAGCAGCTCCCGCAGTCTGCACTCTTTCATTCCATTTGTGACAAATGAAAGCACACCATGTATTTCACCTAAAATGACTGGAATCGAAGAAAGGGAGGAAACTCTTGGTTGACCAAATTGTTTAAATTAAACCCGTGAATAGATGAGAGGCCAAGATTGATTCGAAATGGTAGATTTGCAACCTAGAAAGAATATCATCTGAATATTCATTGCTCCTTTTTCCCTTTCCTTTCCTCTCTTTCTCTCTTCCTCTTCCTTTTTTTTTTCTTCTAATCCTTGTTCATTATTTTGCCTTGCTAGGTCCTCTCTCAAGAAGTGCAAAATATGGCATCATAATAGGTGCTGGAATACCAGGACTGCTATGCATCATTGGTATCGGCTCTTACGTGTTTGGCAGACTTAAGGCACGTAGCAGCGGCAATGAACCCACCACGGAAATGTCTACCTCAGTTGCTCCACAGCCATGTGTGGTGGTTACTGGTCTTGATGGACCAACAATAGAATCTTACCCCAAAACCCAACTTGGTGACAGTGGAAGATTGCCTAAGCCTAATGACAACACTTGCCCTATATGTTTATCTGAGTATCAGCCTAAGGATACACTAAGGACTATTCCTAACTGCAACCATTACTTCCATGCTAACTGCGTAGATGAATGGCTTAAAATGAAAGCAACATGCCCGTTGTGCAGAAATTCACCGGACGGGTCATTTGTAATGACCCATTCCTCTTCATTGACCTCATCATACTCTTCATTATCAACACCATAGATGACTACTTACATTTTACAAGGTATATATTTTTGCTGTAGTTTTGATGTTCTATTGTACATGAGTTACTTGATTTGCATATGTTCTTACAAGTGGTGACCAATAATGGAAGCACTTCATTTGATTTTGGTAAGTTTATACGAAAAAAATAAACTATTTTTTGTTATGTTAAAGAAATCTAATAGATACAAAGCCTACTAATAAGAACTTTAAAGTTAACATATTTCTAAATAAAATAAAAATAAATACTTAATCCACGTACTATCAAATATAAAAAATACAGAGTATACGGATTGAGTAAAGCTAACAGGGTTTTAAAGAATCTCGACCCTTATCCTGGAGGGTAAACAGTAGAACCCAATGCTTGTAAGCAAGCATCTTCTTCCTCGACTTGAATTTGACTTCTACTGCACCTTTCAATCCACATGAGTTTTTTCTTTTACCATGCCATGTGATGTAATATACAATCCATAGCGTAAGGAGGTGCTACATAACCAGAAGCAATCATAAGAGGCATTAAGCTCCAATACCACCAGCTGTATGATCATCGAGTTCTTTTGGAAACTTGTTATCAAAGATCCCAGCGGAAAGGAAGAAGTCAATAACATTCTTGACTATATATAGTCTCGTGGAAGAACAAAGCATCTTGCTTCGTTAAAGTTTTGCCAGCAAGCGAACTATCATGTGGTCCCAACGAGAAAGCAAAGCTGTTTTTTTGGTTTCCCAGCTCAACTTGGAAGTTACCTCCGCGATTGAAGTAGTTTGCATAAAGAACACACCACTTCAACTGTCCAAAGCTTGATCCTTCAAAAGTAAGAATTTGCTCTCTGGTACAAGCAATAAAGTCTTTTGCTACGTGATATTATGAGAGTCCCACCGTCAAATACTTAGAAATATTAATAGTTAAATGGGACAATATTTGTCCAAAGCATGATAGTTTCAGGGATGAAATTGCTAAAATTAACAGCAGAGGTGTAAAGGTGGCACAATCTGTATAGTTGAACAGGAAAATTGCCATTAAACCGTAGAATTGACCCATTCGATACAAAATTCAAGCTTCTACAGGTGCCAGGAAGTGCTACGCTGACGATACAATTTTGAAAGAAGGGGAGAAATAAAGAGGAAGAAACGTAGAAAATATGAGAAACTTTAATAATACTCAACGCGCCGTTTTACATGGTTCCCTATCGGTTATATATGCAGCAGCCTCTAAACAATTGGAAATTTAGTAGTGAAATTATTTTTTAATATATTTTATTTGGAAATATATTAAAATAATATATTTTTTATTTTTTAAAAATTATTTTTAATATTAACATATCAAAACTATATAAAAATATAAAAATAATTTTATTTGAAATAAAAAAAAAGATAAATTTTATTTAAATACTTTTAAAATATAAAAACAAACAACCCCTAACAAGCCAAAATGACAAATACTTATTGATCCATTTTCAGACTAAGAATTTTACATTTAAGGCCTTGGGTTTTTTAATAATGAAAGAAGATAATTTTTAAAACATATTTGTTAAATTCAAAATGATAGAGAAATTCAAGATCTAAAATATTATTTAATTTGTATTTCTAATTAAATCAAAGATGATATTGATTAAATTTAACTGATTTATTCGTTTCTTTAATAATACAGGTAATTTTATCAAACTCGACCAGATAAAAAAAACAAAACAACATTTTTTTTTTCATATAAAAACTACTGATTTGATAACATATATATTTACCCAATGTTCTAAATTTTTTCCAAGGTCAATCCTGGAATATCTAAACATTTTTAGTTGAGAATTCCGGTTTTAGGCAAGCAATTTGCACCGTTTTTTCATTTTATATATATATATATATATATATATATATATATATATATATATATATCAATCTGCGCCGAAAATAATTTACAAAAAAAATTCTTACTGATGTCATTTCCTTACATTATTTGAAACCACACGATAACTAAAGAGCAAACCCGATGAATTGACGAGCTTCAGACTAGAGTTAGGCCTATATTTAATACCCGAGCCCATTTAGGTCCAGTCACGGACTCACATATAGTCCAACGGATATAACTACAAAATTACCCTCATAAACCCTAGACCCTGTAATTGCTCTGATCTGATTCGCTAAAAAACTCGATGGAATGGTCACTCTTAAGTGAAATTCTTTCTCTCAAGCACTGAGAACGGTAGTCACTCTTCATAATTCAATGTTTCTAGTTGAAGTTTCCAACTATTTTTAATTGTTTTGGGTGTTAATTTTCCTCTACTTGTTGGGTTTCTGAGAAAATTGTTAGACACCACAAACCCGTTAAAATTTCCAATCTCTGATTTGGTGCTTAAATGTATTGGAACCTTAAATGGTTGAAATTTCTGATCTTTTAAGCTTATAAAGAGCTCTATGACCCCCATTTTTTCTTAATTGGAATTGAAATGTTGTCGAGTCATGATTTAATTGCTAACGCACAATTATAACACGTTTGTATGATAATCATGTCATTTAAGTTTCTTTTCTTTTCTTATCAAAAAAACATTGTTATTTTTTTATAAATTTAGATGCATATATAATATGATGCTGATTATAATTTGTATTGCTAATTTTGTCGGTTATTGATTTCTGGTAGAGGAATTTTGTTCTTTGAATCAATGGCTTATGTGCGGAGTCTGTCAACAAGAGCAAACATTGTAAGAAGAAGATATAATGCTTCGTTTAGTTACATTCTCCACGACGATGATCGCAAGCATAATTCTATTGAAGAGGGTCCTTCTTCAAAAGGAATGAGTAATTTATTTCAGCAGAGGTCATTTGGAAGCAGCAGAAAAAGATTTGATAATAATTTGGCTGTATTTGGTTTCTTTCATAATAGAAGATGTTTGGATTTATCTCTTTCGCCAAGCATTGGGGTGTCTTTTTGTCGGGATATGTCAACTATTGGTGGAGGGTCAGAAAACATTGAGCTGATAAATGATGTTGCTGATGTTCTCACAGACACGACTATTGAGGCCGTGTCTGCTCAGGCTCCTGTGGTGAATGAGGTTGCCATTGCTGCTGCTGATTCTTACTTTCCTGTTGCGGCTCTCCAGCATGTTATTGATGCAGTGCATTCTTTCACTGGTTTCAACTGGTACTGGACTATTTGGTTCTGTTTGCTAATGTATATTTCATTAAATGTTGAAAGAGTGATTTAGTAACATGGACAGATAGGACAGTGAAAGAATGCCTTAGCCCAATAATTAATCAGAATATGAGTTTCTAAGAATCTGCCAAACCCATTTCTTTTAGAATGTTCCAGGCTTCCTCGCATGCAGTAATTTAAGTAGATGTTTCATTTGTAGCAACTGGTATTTTGATCTCTTTTTCTCAAAGAAATAAAGCTACCCTATTTTGGGGTTCCCAAACGCCAGAGGGGGGTATTGCATAATTAGGCTCAAATCAGAAGCCATGTCTCAGCCATTGACAGAATAGGGACTTAGCCAGTGTATGGTATTAACATGATTCAACCTGAAAGAACTTTTATAGCATTCATCTACTTGTGGATCATATTAAGTTGTGTTTTCAATGGTCATGAAGTCAAAAGTTCTTCATTAATGTGCATTTTGATTCAATGGTTTCTTAGTCCCTTTAACCTGGAAGTTCTGGAAGTTTTAGTAATATGTGACATAAAGCCAAGATATTCTATTTATCTAATTATGTTTTCTTTTTTCAGGTGGGCTTCCATAATTGTAACAACTCTTCTGATTAGAGGGGCAACCGTTCCTCTTTTAATTAATCAACTGAAAGCCACTACAAAACTCACTGTATGTTGTTTTAGTTGCTGATGCATCTTCAATTTCTCCCCATCTTATTTGATTGTATCAGTGCTATGTGTGTTAGCACCTTGATGTCCTTGCACAGTCACACACTTCCACAGTGGGTAAAAAGTAACGTCATCTGAATTGACTGCAAGCTTTGTATTTTGGTTATGGTGCTTCTGACACGATCTATTTACATGATTGCCTATGGTGCTTGTTATCTTTTTTCTTAACTTCCATCTCTGTTATTGTTCTTCTATCATTTTCATTACACTTCTTCAAACTCAAAACTGACAGATATGTGCTTGTGCTTCTAAATTCTGAATGCCACATCTGCTTTATGCTTTAGAATCCTAAGCATCACCAGTCTCTATTCCCAATACTCAACCCCTCCTAGACTTGGAGGTTGTGCTTCTTTTTTAATATCTAGTCTATTATTCATCATCTTTTACTTGCTTTTGACTACATTTTTATGTAGATGATTAACTTGCTTCAGGTGGCAAGAATTATGTGCAACTGATTAATGGTTAAGCTATTCCAGGATTCTGGCATGCAAAAATATGTGGTGCAGTGTGTTTCCCCCTTTTGGTTGCTTTACTTCCTGCCACTATTTTGTCTGGGTGCAACCTTTTCACTTGTGAAGATTTTTGTGCTCCCATCAATCTGTTAAATGTAACGATATATGACCCCATGTCTTCTCTGCAGCTCATGAGGCCACATTTGGAAGAGATAAGGCAACAGATGTCTGATAAGGTCTGATGCCTTCCTCCAAGTATGTGTCACTTGTTACATGTGAAGCCCCCCGTCACACACAAATTTGATGTACTGGGAAATCTCTCCTTGTCATTTGGTTGCATGTTTATAAACCTTTATTTATTTGGCATCTTTTGGATGGTAAACTTACATTGTCACGTTATCATTAAATAACGCCTCCTGGTATTTTGATTCTACTTCACCTAACCTCCGACTTGCTAGGTTAAGCTTGAAAGATCTATGTTATGTAATGCCTGGTCTTTTTATTTGAATGAAGGGTTGCAGTTTATATAATAGTTTTAACAATGCGATAGACCTTTATTCACTTTGGACTTGTTCATGTGAATGCAAACAATACATGCTTTAACAATATGTTGGGAAAATGCTTCCTTGACGCATATTAACTCCGCCCCCGCTCTCTCTCTCAGGCTATGGACCCCATGGCTTTAGCTGAAGGCCAAAAACAAATGAAGAAGCTTTTCAAAGAGTAAGCAACTCTCCATGTATTTAAACATGTAGCAAATATAATTTCCATGCATGGTTTCTCCAGTTTGAGATTGCCATAATGAAAAAATGCTTATGGATATTATATATATTTATGTCGGCTTTAATTATTGTTAGGAACTCCATTTTTTATCGTGGCACATTGCTCTTTGAGGATCCTTTTTTTTCATGTATATCAGTTCATTGTGATTTTCAAATTGCAGATATGGTGTGAGTCCTCTTACTCCATTGAAGGGGCTCTTTATTCAAGGTCCTATCTTCGTCAGTTTTTTCCTTGCGGTAAAATGCTTTTCTATACTCAAAACATTCTATAGAGTTGGGTGTTCATTTTAGATCGATCTTTATATCTGAATATTTATATCTGAATATGTCTCTGATATATATATGTTTGCAGATCTCAAACATGACAGAGAAAGTACCATCTTTTAAAAGTGGTGGTGCATACTGGTTTCTTGATCTGACGACTCCAGATAGTTTATACATCTTGCCGATTCTGACGGGTTTGACCTTCTGGATAACAGTGGAGGTAGGTCCTCTTTTAGTAAAGTTGAGCAAGGAGCACTTCCTTGTATTTCTTGTTGTCTTTGAATTAATTGAGTTTTCATCTTGTTTTACTTGGTGTTGCTTTATGTTCTTATCAGCTTCTAATTATCCCACTTTTGATCCTTTGTCAGTGCAACATGCAAGAAGGTCTGGAAGGAAATCCCATTGCTGGCACCATGAAAAAAGTTTCACGGGTCTTTGCAGTTGCTTCAGTTCCACTGACTATGGGTTTCCCTAATGTAATCTTGCCATCGCTTTTTTATTGCATGATATCTTGTATTTTACATCTGTTATCTGAGCTTGCTGTGTATCCTCATGCAATGGGCAATATGGATGTACTATGAAGTTATATCTAGTTTGTTGCATTGTACGATGCTACATTTCTGTAGGCATGTTAGGCTAATAGCATCCTTGATGCAGGACAGCTTAGGGGCTGTTCTGAATCTGAGTTTCAAAGGCTGTTTAGGGTTGTATTGAAGTCGATTTCTGCTGGAATATGAGAGAGAATATGGGATGGAGTTCTAGGAGTCACACCTAGGGTTCTTAGGAGTCACACCTAAGGGAGATTGGGTCACACAATCAATAACAGATTGCTTGAATTTTATTCATAAACTTGTTTGCATAATATAGAAAGACTACATATTTATAGAGTTCTAGAAGTCCAATTCTAACAAGGACATAAATTCATAAATAATAACATATTAAGTCTGTAGAATAGGAAAAACCTAATAAAGCTAATTACTCAGTTCTAATAAAATACGATATAGAAAATAAAATCTAGACACAAACAAATTTCCAGATTTTCCATAAATTACAGAAATAACCTTCTCTATAAAAAGACACAAGTTTTGCTCCCTTTGTTGCCCCGCGTCAATCCTCTTACTGTATGTTGGGAACTTTCACCATGGAGAATGGACTGCCAAATGTGAAATAGTTTTTGAGCCAACTTAATATTTCACTGGCAGGTTCTACAGATTGTCATGGGATTGTGATTTTCAGCCC